>Ga0256844_10000113_pt1 | contig 33138 bp, 31 predicted proteins | sample MusselsmetaG_FD_189100 | JGI IMG/M metagenome (GOLD analysis project Ga0256844, IMG submission 189100) | Mussel associated microbial communities from hydrothermal vent at the East Pacific Rise, Pacific Ocean - Mussels | ecosystem: Host-associated > Mollusca > Shell > Unclassified ... | reverse complement strand
AATTGCTCCTTCTAATAATGTTAAAATATAACCTTGTACTGTAAAAAGAGGAGTTTTAAGTTCATGTGAAATATTACCTAAAAACTCTCTTCTATATGATTCTCTTTCTTTTAATGTTTCAATTTCTAAACGTTTATTTTCGGCAAAAAGCTTTACATTTTTAGATAAAGTTTCCATATTAGAAGTAATAGTGTTTTTATCTAACTCCGTAATATCTAAGATCGATACATCTCTATATATTTTTTGCACTCTTTTATATATAAAACGTTCAACTCTATACTGAATAATAATAAATGAAGAAATAAATAAAATTATCCAAAAACTTAATAATAACTCTAAAGTTAATTTATTACTTTGAAATAAATTTAGTAATAACAATAAACTTAATGCTAAAATAGAAAGTAATAATGCAGAATAAAAAGCAAATTTGTATGTTTTTCTAAACTTTAAAGTGTTCATTTTATATAAAAGATAAGTTACAAACTTAATAATAAAAAATAGATTATAACAATTCTATGTAGGTAATAAACAAATATTTAAACCTATGTTACTTTTAAGTTAAACTTTTATTTGTTATGCTTATATTATATTTTTTATGATTATATTTGTACAAAATATTTAAACTTAATTTAAAATAACATTTATTATGAAAAAAATTTACATTTTATTATTTGCTATTATGATAACTTCATTGTCTTTTGGACAAGAGTTATTAACTGATGGTGGTCTAGAAAATTGGACAGACGCTACAACCTTAGCTGATTGGGATACTTATGGAGGATATACTCAAGAAACTACCGATTTTCATGGTGGTGCAAATGCAGCTAAAAGAGATGCTGCGAGTGGAACTAAAAAAATATCGCAAATGGTTAATGTTGTTGCTGGTGATAATTATACAGTATCTATTTGGTACAAAGTAATTTCTGGTGATGATTCTGACGTTAGAATTTGGGCAAAATGGAAAGATGCTAGTGATGTATATACAGCAGATCAATCACCTGAATTGGTAGGTCCTAACAATTCTTATTTACCTAGTAACACTGGAGCCTGGACTGAATATACTGCAACTTTAAATGCACCTGCAGACGCAGCTACTTTAAAATTTGAAGTTCGTAGTTATGCTGGGTCTGTTGTTATTTTTGATGATTTATCTTTTATGCATAATGCTGTAGCTCAACCTTCTATTAGTATTTCTTCACCAGCTCCAAATGCTGATGTTTCAAGTAATGTAACTGTTGCTTATACTATTAGTAATTTTAATGTTGCTACTGCAGGTAATGGTGATGGTCACTTTCACTGGGAATTAGATGCTGATGGTACTTCTACACCTGTTTTTGATAATACAGGTACTTTAGAACTTACAGGTTTAACTCCAGGTGCACATACTTTAGTTTTAGACTTAAGACATGATGATCATTCTCCTTTAGACCCAGCTATTGAAGCAAGCGTTACTTTTAATGTATTAGCTTTCACTCAAGTTGCAGATATTGCTGCTCTTAGAGCTGGTACAGTTGGTGATGCTTTTGAATTAACAGGAGAAGCTTTTATTAATTATGCAACTCCAACATATAGAAATCAAAAATGGATACAAGACGCAACAGCTGGTATTTTAGTAGATGATACTTCTAGTAATATTACTGCTGGAGATAGAGGTGATGGACTTTCTGGAATTAAAGGTGTTCTTGGTGAATACAAAGGAATGTTACAATTTATACCTTCTGAAGATGCAACTCTTGTTTCTCCTTCTACTTTAACAATTACTCCTGAAGAAGTAACATTAGCTGATTTAACTAGTAATTTTGATGACTATGAAGCTAAATTAGTAAAAGTTGTTGATGTTATATTAGATAATAGTGTAGAAGCTAACTTTATAAATGGAGGTATTTATGCAATGACTAATGGTGGTGATACTTTTAACTTTAGAGCTAATTATGGTGTAAATTATATTGATACAGTTGTTCCTACAACTGGAGTAGATGTTGTTGGTTTACCAAATGAAAAAACAGGTTCTGGTTCAAGTGATTATGGTGTTGCTTTATCTGCAAGAGATTTAGCTGACATAACAGAACATACTGCATCAACAATTGAAAATAACATCAATGGTTTTGCAATGTATCCAAATCCAGTAAACGGAAATGTATTAAACATTACTTCATCTAAAAACTTAGATAAAAATGTACAAATATTTGATATTTTAGGAAAACAAGTTTATTCTAAAACTATCACTGGAACTACAGTTAATGTTTCTAATTTAAATGCTGGTGTTTACTTAATTAAAGTAGAAGAAGCTGGAAACTTTGTAACAAGAAAATTAGTTGTTAAATAAATAATTTTCTTTATAATATAAAAAGCCTCGATATAATCGAGGCTTTTTTATTTATATTAATTAAAATTCAAAATATTGTTTAAACTTTAAAGTTTGCCTTCTTGAAACTTCTACTTCAATTTTATTATCTAATTCTATTTTAAGTTTACCATTAAACCAAGGAGTAACTTTTGATATTTTTTTTACATTAATAATTTGCTGTCTATTTACTCTGAAAAATAAATCTGAAGGTAACTTTGTTTCTACTTTATTTAACGATTTATAAATCATTGGCTTATTATTATCAAAAAACACCTTAGTGTAATTACCTACTATTTCAAAAAGTTCAATCTCTTTTAATTTTACCATCCAACAATTTTCATCTTCTTTAATGAAAATTCTATCTTCTTCAATTAACTTTTTAGTAACTGATTTTTGTTTTTCTTCTAAAAAAGGAATTAATTTTTTAATTGTTTTATCAAACCTTTCTTTACTAATTGGCTTAAGTAAATAATCAAAAGTATTATATTCAAAAGATTTAATAGCATACTCATCATAAGCTGTCGTAAATACAACAATTGGGAGTTTGTCAAGCATTTCTAATAACTGAAACCCATTTTTCTCGGGCATATTAATATCTAAAAAAATTAAATCAGGATTTTTATTTTGAATTAATTCAAAAGCAGAATCAACATTTTCTGCTTCTGCAATAATATCAATTTCTATGTGTGTTTTAAGTAATTCCTTTAATTCCAATCTTGCTAATCTAGAATCTTCAACAATTATAGCTGTTATTTTTTTCATATTAATGGAATTTTAATCATTGCTGTAACCATATCACTATTTTCTTTAAGAGAAAACTCAGCTTTATCACCATACATTAAAAATATTCGTTTTTTAATATTCTTTAAACCAATATTAGTAGATTTATTATCAATTTTTAATTTACCAGAATTACAAACTCTAATAATTAGCATATTATCTTTATTTAGAACTTTAAGCATTACTAAACCACCAGAATGAAGGCTTGAAATACCATGTTTTATTGCATTTTCAATAAGCATTTGTATAATCATTGGTGGAATTTCAATATCTAAAATAGAATTATCAATTTCTGTTTTATATTCTAACCTATCTTCTAACTGAATCTTACTAAGTTCAATGTAATTCTCTACCATTTCTAATTCTTTTGAAATAGTGATTTTACTCTTATTATTTTGTGTTAACGAATAACGTAACATATCTGATAAACGAGTAATCATATCACGAGATTTATCCACATCTTCAAGCATTAACGCACGTATATTATTTAGTGAATTAAACATAAAATGCGGATTTATTTGTCCGATTAATGTATTAAGTTGTGATTCTTTTAAACTTGATTCCAATTCAATTTTTTCTATTTTGTTTTGTTGAAATTGTTTGTATATTTTAATGGAAAGATAAAATAATAACCAAAATAATATAAAAATATATGAATTAACTAAGGTGCTAATAATTTCTAATAAACTTACATTTGGTAATTTATTATGAATTATAAAATAAAATAAACTACTAAATATTAATAATAGTACAAATAATATAGCACCTCCAATTCCAAAGGAAATGGCTGTTAATTTTAATTCATCTATTTGAAATTTTTTGAATGATAATCTTTTTTTTAGAAACTTTCGTACAAACAAGGAGGCAATAATTCCAGACATTAAAAACCCAAAACCTTCTAAATAAATATAGGTTTTTGATAGTGCTGTATTTACCATGAGTTTTCCCCAAAGATTAATTCCTGCTGGAAAACCCCAACCAATAAGTTGAAACAACCAAAATAAAGTAGTTTTATTCTTCATTTTTAAATTTTTGTTTTAGTACTTTTTCAGTTTTGTAAAGAAGTATTAAAACAGTTACAATCATCATGGTACTTGAATGTTTTTGTGCAAAACTCCAATGTGCTTGACTTTTCATAGATAATGCCATTCGATATTCATATAACATATTAATTTTTTTTGGAGGAAATTTAAGCAATAATTACAAAGATTGATACTACCAATAAAGGCATGGAAAAAAGTGCATTTTTAAAATCCATAATTTATATATTATTTTAATTTGGTAATAGTAGCAATTACCTTATCCACTTCATTTGAACCTACTAAAAAAAATTTGTTTTTACTTTTAAATAACATAGCGTTGCCTGGTGAAACATTCCATAACCAACCTTTAGCTGTTATGCGTATACCAATACCTGCATACCAAGGTATTTTATAGTTCTCCATAGTTTCTATTTGATTAATAAGTATTGTTTTTTTTACTAACCCTATTCCAAATATAGCAGTAACTTTTTCTTTATCAATAATAATAGTTAGTTTGTAAAACACTATTAAAATAGCTAAAAATAAAATCATTAAAATGATATACGGAATTATTGGTAGAGGTTTTGAGCCAGTTTGATAAAAATAACCATAACTAATAAAAGCTATAATAACTAATAAAACAAAATTTAATAGAATACCATACTGTGTGTGTTTATATATTGTTTTCATATTAAAAACGTTTATTAATCCAGTTAGTAATTATTGTTAAAGCTTTAGGAGAAAAAGTTTCTTCAATCTCTGCATATTCATTAAAAGAACCTGTTTCACAAGTTTGAAATAAATGATTTAAGCCTTCTAGTTTTTTAATGCTTACATCTTTGTTGTTTTTTAGTGCTATTTTAATTCCGTTAAGGTTTAAATCGGCAATTACCTGAAAATCCTTAGTTCCATTTAAAGCTAAAACAGGACAAGTTACTTTATTTAAAAAATACTTAGGATTGATTTTGATAAAATAACGCATCCATGGAGATGACAATGTTTGTACTTGTTGTTTTATTACTGTATCGGTTAATTCGATAGCAAATGTTTTAGGAGCATTTTCTTTTGATTTATCTAATAATTTTTTCATTTTATCTTTAAGTATACTTACATTATTTTCTGTTTTTACCAATTGATAAATTTCTTTAGATAAATTATCATTAAAATCTATATGTTCTTTTGACATTCCTGCCAACTCAAAGGCTTTTTTAGTTTGTGTTCTTAATACTTTAGCACCATCTACACCAGGTCCAGCTAGTAATACAATAAAAGCTATATCTCTATTTTCCGACGCAACCATTGGTGCAATAAAACCTCCTTCAGAATGTCCAATTAATCCAATTTTATTAGGATTTATATCATTTCTAGCTTTAAGATAATTAATTGCAGCTTCAACATCAGTTGCAAAATCTGCAGAAGTTGCTCCTTTTTGTTTTCCTTCGCTTTGTGCAACACCTCTATCATCAAAACGTAAAACGGCAATACCATTTCTTGTAAGATAATCTGCTATTACTAAAAAAGGTTTATGATTTAATATTTCTTCATCTCTATTTTGTGGACCAGAACCTGTAATTAGTATAGCTACTGCTGGTTTTATTGTATTATTAGGAATTGTTAATGTTCCAGCAAGTTTAATATTGTTTGCTTTTATATTAATAAAACTAACTTCTATACTTTTATAAGGATAAGGTTTATTTGGGGTTTGCGGTCTGTTTATCTTTTCTTTTATAATTTTTTGATGAGTTAAATTTAAAGGAATTGACATTCCTCCTTGATTAAATGTTCCTATTATAACATCGTTATTAAGCTCTCCTTCAAACTTAACCATCATGTTTTTAATGATAACTGTAATTTTATTTTCAGCTACAATAGTTGTATCCGTTGGAATATCAAAAACATTTTGATCTGGGCTATCCATTGTTGTTTTGTAATCACCATTATTTTCTTTTACATGAAAAGATATTCTAAGTTTTACACTTTGTATATCAAGTTTTCCATACCAATCTCCTTTTATATTTTGAGCAAAACTCGAAATAAACATAAAAACTGAAAAAGTTACTGTAATAATTAGTCGTATCATAATTTTTAATATTTGATTTGTACAAAGCTAATTATACATTTTAGTAAATTTACTAAAAATATGACAAGTGGTAAATTATCAATCTAAGTGGTATTAATTAAACCTTTTTACTGAGTTTTTTGAGAATTGCCATTCAGGAGTATTTAAAATTTCTAAATTTTTTGTAGTGTACCAAGGTGAAATTTTATTATTATTTAGGTTTTTTAATATATGAATTTCTTGTGCTGGCATATAACTTTGAGCTATCATAAAAATAACTTCTCCACTATCATTTTTAGCTATATCAACAATAATAACAGCATGTCCAGGACTTCCTCCTTTAATAAAAATATCTCCAATTTTAATTTCATAAATTTCAATAGATTTTAATTCTTTAGATAAAGAAAGTGTTCCTGCATACATAAAAATCCATTGCATATATTTTTGAAAAGATTTATAAGATATAGATTCTTTATTAGTTTTATACCAAGATACATTATTAGCTTTTACATTTAATCTATAAGCTTTTCTCCATTTTGAGTACTCAACATTAAATCCGTTAGTAAATTTAAAATGAATATCATTAAAACGATTTTGAGCAAAAAGAAACTCAGCTCTTAACCTCATCGTAGCATCTGCACATTGTTGTAAATCCCTTTTACCTACGTTAATATCAAGTATGGCAGAATGTATTTGTTGATTATTTTTTAGTTCTCCGTTAAACAAATGCACTTTAGAATTAATAGGTTTTAATTTGAAATTTTGAAGATAATTCTCAAAAGTATTTGGCTTAGTAATTATTCTTTTAAAACCATTTGGAACTGAAAATCTTGTTTTTACAGTTCTGCCTATTTTATTTACTTGAATATTTTTTGAATTATTAATGGTAGCACCAAGATTTAATGTCTTAGTTTTATTACAAGAAAAAATACTAATAAGTAAAATTAAAATAAGTTTTAACCTCATTAATAACTAACGTTTTATACTAAAAAAAAGTATAATTACTTACTAAATAAGCAAAATAATTAATAGGAAGTGTTTTTGAAAAAGTATAGATTATTCTTTTACTAATAACCAAGCATCTTTAGCAGTTTCATTTTTGATTTTTGCTAAAGCTATGTTTGCTTTTTCTAAAGAAGAAAAACTTTGAAATGCAACTTGAGTTAAGTTCCATTTATTTTTACCAACAACATTTGCTTTAAAGCCTTTATTATTAAGTTGAGCTACCTTTTTTTGTGCGTTACTTTCACTTCTAAAAGCACCTGCTATAATATGATACTTTATTATTGGTTCAATTGTTTTTAAAGTAATTGTTGGTAATGGAGAAGATATAGAAAATGTTGCAGTTTGAATTTTATTTTCTCTTTCTTCTTGTTGTTTTTGAATTGCTAAACTATTCTGTTTTTCTACTTTATTATTATATGCTTTTTTACCTAAAAGCCCAACAATTGATGCTCCAATCATAAAAATAGCAGCATATTTAATAAAATATGAAGTCTTTTTCCTTTTTTTATTATTAATATAAATAGGAGCTTTTTCTTCAATTTTTTCAACTTGTAATTTGTATTCTGCTACTTTATTAACAAGCTTTTCAGACTCTCTTGTAACTGAATTTGAAATAAATGAACTTAATCCAAAAGATGATGTTAAATAATTTATAGAAGTGTTAGGTTCAAAATTAATTACTTCATCAACTAAATAAAAATCACCAATTCCTTCAATAGATAATTCACTATCTAATAATTTATCTATCCATTCTTCAACTTCAAATTTAATATAGTTAATAGCTGTTTCATAAGGCATCTTATCTGTCTGTGCAATATGATTTGCTAATAAACCATCATTATTTTGAATTAATGAATTAAATGTTATTTGTTTAAATGGAGGATTAAATTTATTTCCATTAACTGTTGCTGATTTATTATTTGAAATAAAAGCACCGAAATCTGGTACAATTACGCAATCATATCTATATAATAAATCTTTTATGTATTGTTCTAAATTCATGAATAAACAAAGATAATAAATATTTTATATTCTATTGTTAGCTTTCTTATTTTTTTTGACGAGATAGTGAAATATTTATTGGTATTGAAAACTCGTTTGGCACTTTTAATGATCTTAATTTATTATAAATTTCTAAATATGTTACGCTCCATATTAAAGTGTTTTCATCATTTTTAATAATCAGTAACTCTCCATTTCTTACAGAATGTATTGAATCTCCATATAAAACATTATCTTTAATTATACCATGAAAAATTTCACCATCAGTTGAGCTTCCATTAATTGCATGCCCAAAATACATGTCAAATTCCTTATTTACAAGCTTGTTAGATTTATAAATAATTTTTTTTTCTCCTAATTTGTCTTCTTCTGTTAATTGATAATCTCCTTTTAAAATTTTTCCTTCTTCATAAAAATGAACAGTAAATGTTTTATTACCTTCTTTCCAAAACCAATCACCTAAAAAATAACTGTTTCTTTGTGCATTTATATTTGTAAATGATACTAAAGCAATTAAAATAAAAAAATATTTCATAGAGTGTTTATTGTTAATTTTGCAGACAATATACAAAATTATAATCTATTTTTAATTGGAATATGAACTATTTTTTTTGTTTCGAAAAATTCGTCACCAAAAAAATCGGATATATTATAAAGTGTTGTTTTAGGAAAATTTATTAATTCTTCTGTTAAATCTCCTCCTTTTAAATATAAAATGCCGTTACGAATTTCATGTCTGTGCTTAGGTGAAATCTTCTTTTTAATCCATTTATAAAAATCATCCATTTTAGTTACAGCTCTACTTACCACAAAATCAAATTCTCCTTTTACTTTTTCGGCTCTAGTATGAATAGCATTTACATTTTCTAATCCTAATGCTTCACTAATTTCTTTAACAACTTTTATTTTTTTTCCAATTGAATCTACTAACACAAATTTTGTTTTAGGAAAAAGTATAGCTAAAGGTATTCCCGGAAAACCTCCTCCAGTACCAACATCTAAAACTCTTGATTTAGGATTAAAATTAACAGTTTTAGCTATTGCTAATGAATGTAAAACATGTCTAGTATATAACTCATCAATATCTTTACGTGAAATAACATTTATTTGTGCATTCCATGTTTTATATAAATCCTCTAATTGATTGAATTGTTCTATTTGCTTTTCTGATAATTCTGTAAAGTACTTTGTGATTTCTTCCATAAGGCTGTAAAGTTATATTAAAATCTTTTTTTATATTGATTTATGTTAAAAAAATATCGAAATAGAGTGATTTATGACAATTGTTAGTCTGAGATAATATAATTTATATACTTTCGTTATTTATATTTAATTTAAATAAAACATGGAAACAAATACGATTCGTTTTTCAAACATTGATAAAGCTAAATTTTTTAGAACTCTAAATAAAAAAGTTAATAACTATTTTAAAGATAATAATATTAAAAAAACTGGAAATACTAAATTGTATTTTAAAGCCGTTGTTATGTTTGCTTTGTTTTTAGCTCCACTAATAATTCTTTTTACAGTTGATAATTTATCAGGATGGATGCAAGCACTAATGATGGTAATTATTGGTATTGGTATGGCTGGTGTTGGTATGAATGTAATGCATGATGCTAATCACGAAGTTTTTTCAAGTAAAAAATGGGTTAATAAATTAATGGGGTCTACCATTTATATTCTTGCAGGAAATGATTATAATTGGAAAGTTCAACATAACGTTTTACATCATACCTATACAAATATTGTAGGTTATGATGAGGATATTGATGCTGGTAGAATTATTCGTTTCTCAAAAAATAGTAAGTGGTATTCAATACATAAGTTTCAAAAATACTATGCTTTTTTTCTTTATGGATTACTAACAGTAAATTGGGCTATAACTACAGATTTTAAACAATCATATAATTATTTAAAGCGTAAACTTTCTTATGGTAAAATGCCAAAACCAGTAACGCAATGGACTAAATTAATAATTGGTAAAATAATTTATTATAGTTTATGGGTTGCTTTACCATTATATATGGGGTATTCTTGGTGGCAAGTATTAGCTGGTTTTATGATTATGCATTATACTGCTGGTGTAATATTGAGTGTTACTTTTCAATTAGCACATGTTATGCCTAATACTGAAATGCCATTACCAGATGAAGAAGGTAATATGAAAAATACTTGGGCTATCCATCAATTATATACAACTTCTAATTTTGCTCCTAAAAACTTATTAGTTGAGTTTTATACTGGAGGTTTAAATCATCAAGTAGAACATCATTTATTTACACAAATAAGCCATATTCATTATAGAAAAATAGCAGAGTTTGTTAAAGAAACTGCACTGGAGTTTAAATTACCATACAACGAATACGATTCTATGTTGGGAGCAATAAAAGAGCATTATAATCAATTAAAAGTTCTTGGTAAAAAACCCGTAATGGCATAATTTTCTAGTCGTTTTTAAATACTACATAACTAATTCCTAAATTAAAACTAATATTTGTTTGGTTAGTTTTATATGTTTTTGAATTTAAAATATATTCGTATTGTATATATGGTAAACCTATACCTGTTTTTAGCTTGAACTTTTTCTTGAAAATATAATTATAAGTAAGTTCCGAATTAATTGAAAGTAATTCTGCATCTAAATTATTATCAACAAATTTTAAATAATTTGAATTAATTATTGTCTTTAATTCAATATATGATTTTGAATTTATACTATTCCAAAATTTTATTTCTCTTGGTAAAAACATTTTAAGTCCTCTTTTTTTATTTTTATATTGTAAACTTAAAATAGGATATACTTTTAAAGAGTTATTTAATTTACTTAAATAAATCCCAAAACCATAATTTAAATTATCATTCTTTTTCTTTTTTAAATAGCTAAAAGACCTAAAGTAATTGTGTTGATTTAAGTTTGTTTCATTAAAATCGTCTGATATTGTATATGCAAATATGTTATTTAATGTCCAGTTATTTTTTAAATTATTAGTCATTCCGATAGCTAAATTTACAAATTCATAATCTGGAATACTAGGTTGATAATAACTATCATCTAAAATAATAATATCAGGATTAACCTCTGTATTTAAACTAAAACTATGATACGATACATGATAAAAAAGTTTTGATTTTTTCCCTAAATCATGTCCGTAATTCACAAATGCATCAAATTTATTATTATTAGATTTATAAATATAATAATTGTTTTTTGTAGTAGTTCTATATTTTATCCCTATAATTTCAATTTCAGATTGAGAAAAAGATTGGATTGCTAACAATATATTAATAAATAATATTATTCTTTTCATTTTTATTATTTTAAGTAATTCATAAACTTTACTCTTGGAATTTCTCTTGCTCCTAAACTTGCCAAATGCTCATTATATACTTGACAATCTATAATTTTATAATTTTCTTTTTCTAATTTTTGGGCTAAAAATGTAAAAGCAATTTTTGATGCATTACTTACCAAACTGAACATACTTTCTCCACAAAAAACAGGAATGTTTTGAGTTCGTAAATCTACACCATATAAACCACCTACAAGTTTATCATTTAACCAAACTTCTATTGATTTTGCAATACCTAATTTATGCAACTTAATATAGGCTTGTTCCATTTCATCAGTAATCCAAGTGCCTCCTTGACCTTCTCTGTAAATATTTTTACAGTTACTAATTACTTGTTCAAAATTTTCATTAAATGTCACTTTAAAAGTATCTTTATTAAGGATTTGTTTCATGCTTTTAGATATTTTAATTTCACTAGGAAACAATACCATTCTATCTATTGGAGCATACCAAACAATAGGTTCTCCTTGATTAAACCATGGAAAAATACCAGATTTATATGCCAAAATTAATCGTTCAATAGATAAATCACCACCAATAGCTAATATGCCATCTTCATTAGCTTGATTTGTATTTGGAAATTCTAATTTATTAGTTAAAAATTGCATTAAAAAACAACTTTACCTACTTGTTTTACTAAATCTTTTTTATTGGTTGTAAAAACAATTAATTGATCATCTTCATCTGTTTTTCTATTAATTTCATCATCGGTAATTGGATTTACAATAACATCTCTTTGTAAATTATCATTAAAAAGTAATCTGTTAATTTCATCACTATCAATAATTATATTATCATTTTCGTCATGGTAAATAACTTTAATAGCTATCAATAATATTTTTTGCTTTCTTAGAGGTAATAACAACTCATCAAAAGTTTTATTTTGTAGATGAATATTTTTTGGATTAGCCAAATCAATAATATAGAATTCATTGTATTCATTAAATTGTAATATTTCATCTAAAACTTTTGAAACACCATGATTAAGCATAGTTTGTGTTATTATACTTTTACCATAAGAAGAAGTAACAATAACTTCGTTAACATCGGCATCTAATAAATCTATTTTATATTGAGAATCATTTATTTCTGCAATAATATAAATAGAATCAATGTATTTATCTACTTTATGCTTTTTATATTGATTATTAGTTGTTATTACATCTACAATTTCTTTAGATTTCAATCTACAGAATCTAGATATAGCCAAAGCACGTAATAAGGTTCTTTCGTCTGCATCACTGCTATTGTCTTCTGCTAATAACACAACAGAATTTGCTTTGTGAATATTTGCTAATTCTAAAGTGTTTTTATCTCTAGTTCTACCACTAACAAAATATAAATTTTTAAGTGAGTGCAACTCTTTTAATACTTTGTCAGTTTCAATAATTTTTTCAGAAAAAGGAACAATACAAACAATTTTTTCAGATTTATTATTGTATTGTTTTGCTGAATTAATAGTTTCTTTGATAAAATTATTTGTTGTGTCGTTCCAACCAATAATAACGATGTGATTTTCAAATTTTATAGGCATAAGTCCTCTTTTACGTTTTTTACTTATTTGATATGCAATGTATTCTGAAACAGCTATTAATATTGTTCCAATCCAGATTAAATATGATGAAAATGATAACATCAATTTTCCAACAGCAGATAATGGAAAAATACCACTATCGTTTCCTGTTAAGTTTCTAATTAAAAGCCAAAAATGTAGGTCTTTATTTGATAAGTTTAACAATTGACTTTTAATACCCATATCTTTATAAAATAAAGATTCTGAAATAATAAGAGTTTGTATACTAAAAAAGTACAGACCAATTAAAATTAATATACCTAAAATAATATGCTTAAATCTTATCCACAAATATAAATAGCTAATATTAGGAAGTATATGTTTTTTTGTTAAATATCTAATTATAAGGATTATAAAAATAAAAATAGATAAAATAAATAAATTCCTATAAAAATTATTTTGTACATATCCCAGTTCTTCTATTAAATTTTTATGAATTGGAATACCTTTTAAATATTTATTATTCCATTTTTTATTAGTTTTATATTTAGACAAACTAGTTGTAATAATATTACTTATTGGGTTTTCTGTAATATTACAAAGAGTTTTTACCAAATTTTCTGGATGTTTTAATTTTTTAATTTTATTTTTATCTCCTATAAAAAAAGTCCAGCTACCTAAAGTATATTGGTTTTCATTATCTTTTAAGGTTGTTCCAAATAAATTAGGAATTCTATTTTCAATTAAATCAACATTTTCTTTATTAAAATACACTAGATTGGTGTTTTTAATAGATTCCAGTTCTTTAATTGGAAGTGAAAAGCTAACTATGTAGTCAATTTTTCCATCTTTAAAATCATCTATTAATTCTTTATAGCTTTTAAATATTTCGTTTAAATTATCATTATTAAAACTCATATATTTAGAAACATATTTAAAAAGCTTATAAGTATAACCTTTATTACTTGTAAAGCCAATGTTCTTTTTTGAATTTAATAATGATAATTTAAAAAAATTAATATCTATAGGTTTTTCTGAACGAGAATAAATCAATAACTTTTCTTCAAATAAAGGAATAATAACTTCTATATTATTTATACCATTAGATTCATCATACAGGCTATTTAATAAAACATTACGTTGAACAATAGCAAAATCAGCAAAGTTATTTTTAAGCAATTCAATATTATCAATAGAACCATTCGTTTCGATTGAAGTAAAATTAGAATTGAAAGTGTTATTATATTGTTTAGAAATATAAGATCCAACTTTAATATAATTTCCTCCTCTACCTCCAGAGGCAATTATATATTGATTTTCATTTTGAGAATAACAAGATAAAAATACAAAGAATAAAATAAAATAAAAAAGATTAAACTTTATTGACATAGTAAATAACTAAAGTTTTATAAAAGTACTATTATTAATCTTAGTAAATAAAAAAATCCCAAGTTTTTAAACTTGGGATTTTTTATAATATACTTTTGGTTTAAAATTTCCTACGATTATCGTTAGAATTAGTATCAATCAATTTATTAAAAGGATCAACACCAACTTCTTTTGGTTCTTCATTAACAATAATGGTTACTTTATTATTTATAGCTGTAATTTTTTGCTTTTTGAGATAAAGTATTTTTTCTTTCTTTTTTCCATCGATTTTTTCTTCTCCAAAAACTCCAACTTCAATATAATCTGCTAATGTTACAGAATATATAGGTTTTTTCATTTTGTCAGATTTATAATTAATAGAATCTAACTTGTTATCGCTGTAGTATTTTTTACCTTTTTCATTATTACGATATTTACTCACATTAAATTCAATTTCTACCTCATATTTACCATTATCTAATTTTTTAGATTCTACATTAACAATTCTATTTTTATATAAAGTGATAGTTTCAAACATATCTTTAATAGTGTATTGTAATGAATCTGGAACGGCTTTTTTAATATAATCTACCATTTCAATAGAAGTAGTATATGGTGGTGATTGAAATTTTACTTTTTCTACATATTGTTTTAATACATTGTTAAGTTTTTCTTCACCAATATAATCGCTTAATGCATATAAAATTAATGAACCTTTTTGATAACGAATATAACCTTGACCATCATTATACATTAATGGTTTTTCACGTTTACGTTCAAAACCTCTTCGTGTTAAATAATCATCAAGTGCTTTTTTTAAGAATTTGCGCATTTTATCTTTTCCATAAGTATGTTCTAATACTTTTAAAGACACATATTCACTCATACTTTCAGAAAGCATAGTTGCTCCTAATACATCTGCTCCAATTACTTGATGTGCCCACCATTGATGTGCTACTTCATGAGCAGTTACTGCAAATGGATAATCAACTCCACCTTCATCAGAATCATCTACATCTGCAATAAAACCAATACCTTCAGAAAAAGGAATTGTATTAGGAAATGATTGTGCAAAACTTGCTCCTGGAAACTCAATAATACGTAATTGTTTATGTTGATAAGGACTAAAATTTTCTGAATTATATGCTAAGGAAGCTTTTACTCCTTTAAACATTCTATCTAAATTATATTCGTGACCTTTATGATAATAAATCTCTAATTTTACATCATTCCAATTATCGCTTACTTTTTCATATCTAGCAGAATTGAAAGCATAAAAATTTAATATTTTACTATCCATTTTATAATGGAAATATCTTCTACCATCTTTTACCCATTCTTTTTGTAAATAACCTGGAGCAATAGCAATTTGATCTTCAGATGTACTTACGGTTGCTTCAAAATCTATCCAATCAGAATCATGTGAAATATATGTATTTCCAAGAGCTGTTGAATCTGTAGGATATGGTCTTAAATCATTTTTAGGTAAATCGTATTTCTTACGAATCTTATCATCTTGTAATTCTCCACCAGAATCATATCCTAAAGAAGGGAAAATACCAGAATTTATAAAACTTCCATTTTCTTTTACTGGAGAATGCTTTTTAATCAAGGTGTTTTCTTTATTATTAACAGTAAAAGTTAAATCTAGTTCTTCGCCAGGTTGTAAAGGTGTTTTTAAATGATAAATATCAAAGTTTTGGATAGTATCTTCCATTACTAAAGTATTCTCTTTACTAAAAGTAAAAGTACTTATATAATCATTGTGATTTAAGAAAATACTATCAATTGCTTGATTAGTTTTATTAATCATTTTATAAATTCCTTTAGCTTTAAAATCTAATGTTTTAGGATAAATATCCATATTTACATTAACAGCCACAATTCTTGGTTGAGGAGCATCTTGATATTTTTTATAACTCTTTTCCCATGTAACTCTGCTAAGCTCTCTATCTTTTGATGAATGATATTTATTTAAAATGTTGTTTTCATAATATATTTTATATCCTAAACCCAAAAATGCAAATAACAACACAGAAAAGCCTATAATAGTTTTAGTGTTTAATCTGCTTTTCGCAATAGAAAGTCTTTCTTTAAATGAATTTGGAATTCCTCTTACCCAAAATAAACTAGCAATAATTAATAGAATTCCTCCATTAATAAACCAAAACAACTTATAAATAAAATATTTGGTTAATTTACCATTATAACCATTCATTGCAGAATAGTTATATCCAGAACCATCATTATATCTAAATACAGCTTGCTCAATACCTAATTTACTTAAAAAAGGTATTCCTATACTAATTATAAGCATTGCAAATAAACCTAAATAAGGGTTTTTAAATAAGGTTTGAATTAATAATGAAAGCATTGCCCAAATAACAAAATGGATCAACTTCAAACCATATAATTCAAATAGATAATGACCTATTTCAAATTCATAAAAACCATGATAAATTTGTATCATCATTCCACCAATCATAATTACAATTAATAAAATTACTTGCATTTTAATCAAGGCAATAAATTTTGATAATAATAAAGACCAGTTTGGTATTGGTGTAACATCTATAATATGATTTACATTTTCTATTCTACTACGATGTACTAACATTCCTGCATATAAAAATGTAAGAATATTAATAAATAGCGAAAAACTTCCTCCAGGAATAGCTAACATTTGCCATGTTACAGGATATGTTTTAGTATGAAAAATTTGTCCTAATGATAAAGATGATAATAATATAAATATTAAACCAACTAAAACAATACTAATAAAAGGCCAACTTTTAATAATATATTTTAAATCTACATTTGATAAACTACAAGAGGTTTTTAAATTTTGTATAAATGAATAATTATAATTTACTTTTGGCAAGTTTATTCTTGTAATTCCTCCAAAATTTGATTTGATAATACGTTCTGCTTTTTCTTTTTTAAGTTTAAAGCTAATGGCATTTTGACTGAATTGAAACTTTTTATAAACAAACCCAAAAACTAAACTCGCAACAGATAACCATAGTAATCTGTTATAAATAATATAGCCAGTGAATGGTAAAAATTGTTCGTTTTTTTCAGCTACAGTCCAATATTCTGTATAATAATGTATAGCTTGACTTCCAAAAGGATCTAATAAAGCTGCTAAAATTTTATTATCTGAATCGTTTAATAAATTACCCGCTAACCCTTGTACAAACAATAATAATACAACAGTTATAAAACCTGCTGATATGTTTCTACTAAAAGTAACTACAGCAAAAACTATAGCTCCAAATAACAATGCATTTGGTATAATAAATATAAAATAAGAATATAAATATGATAAAATATGAAATGAATCTACAATTTCTGAATTTGTTCCAGGTAACCTAAAACCAATAAAAATTCCTATTCCAATAACTAATACAATTAATAAAATTATTAGCATAGCACTAAAAAACTTTGCAAATAAGTAATTAGCTTTGGTAAAAGGATAAGAGTATAAAATAGAATGCATATTAGATTTATAATCTCTATAAATTGATACACCTATTATTGATGGAAATAAAAAATAAATAAAAATTGATAAGGCATTAAACATTCCATTAATAGAACCAGGAGAATTAACAATTTTTGATGATCCTGTACTCACAGAAACCGAATCGAAAATTCCTGCAGCACTAGCCGAAAATAAAATTCCTATCAAAAAGAAAATTGCAGCATAAATATAAAAAGCTGGTTTTTTAAACCAGTACTTTAATTCGTATTTGAATATTGTTGAAAACATATGTTTGTTGTTGATACGTTAAAGCCCATCTTCCGTCTTCCCAAAGGGAAGAAACTTTTTTGAATTTTAGGCGTAAATTTTTTTAATTAATGAACAAGTTCTTCTTGTTTTAATGCGATAAAATACACATCATCTAATTGTGGTGATACAGATTTAAAATTATCGTTTGGTTTTGTTTGTGCAAAAACACGAACATTTAAACTATTATCTGTATTATAATTAGATGACAAAACATCAAATTCTTTTTCTAAACCATCTAACACTTCTCTATCTACGGTAGTTTCCCAAATTTGGCCTTCAATTTCTTTTGTAGCTTCTATTGGAGTTGTATGTTTTAAAATTCTACCACCATTTAGAATTGCCATTTCATTACAAAGTTCTTTAACATCTTCTACAATATGTGTAGAAAAAATTACTGTACTATTTGTACCAACTTCACGTAAAACATTTAAAAACCTATTACGCTCTGCAGGATCTAAACCAGCAGTTGGCTCATCGACAATTATTAATTTTGGATTGTTAAGTAATAATTGAGCAATTCCAAAACGTTGTTTCATTCCTCCAGAATAACCTGCAACATGCTTATTACGAACATCGTATAAATTAGTAATTTCTAAAACTTCTTTTACAATATTAGCTCTATCTTGTTTAGAATATATTCCTTTTAATCTTGCAAAATAAGTAAGTAACTCTTCAGCAGACATTTTAGGATAAACTCCAAAACTTTGTGGTAAATAACCCAAAACTTTCCTCAAAGACATAGGGTCGTCTAAAACATCAATATCATTAAAAGTTATAGAGCCAGAGTCTGGACTTTGTAAAGTGGCAATGGTTCGCATTAATGTTGATTTACCAGCTCCATTTGGACCTAATAAACCAAACATTCCTGTGCCAATTTCAATAGTAATATCATCTAAGGCTTTTACACCATTTTTGTAGGTTTTTGTTAAGTTTTGGATAGTTAATTTCATGGTTGATCTTATTTATGTTTTCAATAAGACAGATAAACTTACTTTTTGTTACAATAAATAACAATTTTAATATCAATAAAAATCTATTTTTATGTAAATTAGCACTTCAAAAAAACAATAATTAATCATGGAGTATAAATCAGATATAGAAATTGCACAAAGTACCAAAATGCAACACATTAGAGAGATTGCAAAAAAAATTAATATTCAAGAAGATGATTTGGAATATTATGGTAAATACAAGGCAAAACTTCCTTTAAATTTAATTGACGAAGATAAAGTAGCAAAGAACAACTTAGTTTTAGTAACAGCTTTAACGCCAACTCCTGCAGGAGAAGGAAAAACTACAGTTTCAATTGGGTTAACAGAAGGCTTAAATAAAATTGGTAAACAAGCAACAGTTGTACTTAGAGAACCTTCTTTAGGTCCTGTTTTTGGTATTAAAGGTGGAGCTGCTGGTGGCGGATATTCACAAGTAGTACCTATGGAAGATATTAACTTACATTTTACTGGTGATTTTAATGCGGTAGAAAAAGCAAATAATTTATTAGCTGCATTGATTGATAATAACCTACAATCTAAAACTAAAAATTTAGGTCTTGATGGAAGAACTATTGCATGGAAACGTGTAATTGATATGAATGATAGAGCTTTACGTGATATTACTATAGGTTTGGGTGGAACAGCAAACGGAATTCCTCGTCAAGATGGGTTTAATATTACACCTGCATCTGAAGTAATGGCAATACTTTGTATGGCAACTGACTTTAAAGATTTAAAACAACGTTTAGGTGATATTTTTGTTGGATTTACATTTGATAAAAAACCAATTTTTGCTCGTGACTTAAAAGCAGAAAATGCTATGGCTATTTTATTAAAAGATGCTATTAAACCTAATCTAGTACAAACTTTAGAGAAAAATCCTGCAATTATTCATGGTGGTCCTTTTGCAAATATAGCACAAGGAACAAATACTATTATTGCCACAAAAATGGGCTTATCATTATCTGATTATGTAATTACAGAAGCTGGTTTTGGTGCTGATTTAGGAGCAGAAAAATTCTTAAATATTAAATGTGCAAGTTCTGGATTAAAACCAAAATGTGTTGTTTTAGTTGCAACTATTAGAGCTTTACGTCATCATGGAGGTTCGCCAAAAGAAGAATATAATACAGCTAGTTTAGAACGTGTTCAAAAAGGTTTTGTAAATGTCGAAAAACATATAGAAAATATTAGAAAATTTAATATCGAACCTGTTGTTGCAATTAATGCTTTTACAAATGATAGCCAAGAAGAAATTGATTTTATTAAAGAAAAATGTAATAGTTTAGGTGTACAAGCTGTACTTTCTGAAGGTTGGGCAAAAGGAGGAAATGGAACACAAGATTTAGCCAAAGCTGTTGTAAATGTTGTTGAAAATAAAGCAGCAGAATTTAAACCATTATATGATTGGAAATCTCCTGTAAAAGAAAAAATTGAAACTATAGCTCGTGAAATTTATGGTGCTGATGGTGTTGATTTTGATAGAAAAGCAATCCTTAATATGAAACGTATTGACCGTTTAGGATTTAATGATTTTGCTATCTGTATGGCAAAAACTCAAAAATCATTTTCAGATAATGATAAATTAATTGGAAGACCAACAGGTTTTAGAGTTACTGTACGTGAAATTGAAATTGCTGCTGGAGCACGATTTTTAATTCCTATTTTAGGAAAAATGATGCGTATGCCTGGTTTACCAGCAACTCCTGCTAGTGAAGGAATGACTATTGATGATAATGGAGTAATTTCTGGATTGTCATAGAAAAAACATATACAAAAAAAGGCTTCACGTAAAATGAAGCCTTTTTTAATATTTAAATTTGTTTTAATTTTTATGACTATTAAACTCTATATTAATAGCGTTCAATATTAAATTAATTGTCTCTTTACTTGTTAGCATTCCTAAATTATAATTATCTATAAAACCCTCTATTCTAAAGCGAAGTTCATCAGAAATAATAACAAAGTATTGATATTTGCCCCAATCTTCAGCAACTAAAATCTGATTTTTAGTTTTAGATAAGTCTAAATGTTTTTTAATTAAAACCATAAATAATTTTTAGTTTATTTTATGCACTCTACTATTAATTAGTTCGTATTTATAACCTGATTCCTTACAAATTGCTTCGTTTTTTTTATTAAAAACTAATCTATGCCCATATTCACTTATCCAACCTATTTGTTTTGAAGGGTTTCCTACAACCAAAGCATAAGGAAGTACTTCTTTTGTAACCACTGCTCCTGCACCAATCATGGCAAATTCACCAATATTATTACCACAAATAATTGTTGCATTAGCTCCAATACTTGCTCCTTTTTTTACAATGGTTTGTCGATATTCTTCTTTTCTTATAATTGCACTTCTTGGATTAATTACATTTGTAAACACCATTGATGGTCCAAGAAAAACATCATCTTCACATATAACGCCAGTATAAATAGAAACATTGTTCTGTACTTTAACATTTTTTCCTAAAATAACTTGTGGTGATACAACTACATTCTGACCGATATTACAATTTTCACCAATAATACTATTACTCATTATATGACTAAAATGCCAAATTTTAGTTCCTTTTCCAATTGTACAATTTTCATCTACAACTGCTGTTTCATGTGAGAAATAGTTCTTCATATTTTATTAATAACCTTGTGCTTGTTCTTTTCCTAAAAATATTTTTAAAGCTGATGAAGTTCCAATTCTTGAAACTCCCATATTTACCATTTTTACTGCATCTTCATAAGACCTAACTCCTCCTGCAGCTTTAGCAGAAAGTGGTTTAGAGTTTTCTACAATTAATTTCATAGCTTCAAAAGTAGCTCCTGCAGGCTTTCCGTTTGTAGGTTTATAAAAACCAGTAGAAGATTTTACAAATACTTTTGATGATTTTTTATTATCAAAATTTTCTAGAACTACATCTCTAATTAGTTTTGAAATACCAATAATTTGTTCATCATTTAATGCAGCAACTTCTATAATCCATTTAACTATTTTATTATGATGTAAACCTAATTCTGTTCCTTTTAAAACCTCATCTTTTACTAATTCAATATCTCCATCTTTAAAAGCTTCATAGTTAATTACAAAATCTAAATCATCAACACCATCATCAACTGCTTGCTTAGCTTCGATTAATTTTTTTGAAATAGGATTTGTTCCTTCATGAAAACCAATAACTGTTCCAACAGTAACATTACTTTTAGCAACATTGATCATTTTTTTTGCCAACTTAACAAACTCAGGCCTAATCATTACTAATACAAAATCATATTCAATAGCTTCTTGAATTAATTTTATAACATTTTTAGTAGTTTCATCTTCACTAATATTAGCTTGATTTGGAGTTTTTAAATATGTTGAATCTAAGTATTTATTGATTTGCATAGTGTTATGTTTATACCGCAAAGATAAAACATTTTTCATAAAAAAAGCTCTGAAAATATTTCAGAGCTTTTTAATGTATTTAAAGTATTTTATTAAAACTCAACTTTTGGAGCTTTTTCGCTTCCAGCATCAGCTTTAAAATAAGCCATTTCACTTAAATTAAACCATTTGGCAAAAATAAAGTTTGGAAACTTTTTTAATAATTTATTATATGGTTTAACAGAATCATTAAAACGATTACGCTCTACATTTATTCTATTTTCTGTTCCTTCTAATTGACTTTGTAATTCTAAAAAATTCTGATTAGCTTTTAAATCTGGATAACGTTCTACAACAACCATTAATTTACTTAATGCTCCAGATAATCCACTTTGTGCTTTTTGAAAAGCAGCCATTTTTTCTGGAGTTAAATCACCAGCATTTATTGTTGTTTTAGTAGCTTCAGCTCTAGCTTTTATAACACCTTCTAAAGTTTCTTTTTCATGTGCAGCATATCCTTTTACTGTACTAACAATATTAGGAATTAAATCTGCTCTACGTTGATAAGAACTCTCAACTTTTGCCCATTGACTTGTAGCTTCTTCTTTATAATTGATTGCTTTGTTGTAAAATCCTGATCCTTTACTATATGCCCAAAACGCAATAACAGCAATAAGTATTAAAGGTAATAACCATTTTTTCATAATATTTGTTTTTTATAATTGATTTTTAAAATTAATAAGCTCTGCTTTAATACTTTCTAAACGAGTTATTATTTCGTGATTGTCTTTAGTTTTTTGTGGTTTTTCTTTTAATTTTTTCTTTGCACCTTCTAATGTAAAGCCTTTTTCTTTTACTAAATGAAAAATTAATTGAAAGTTTTTAATATCATCTTTTCTAAATAAACGATTTCCTTTTTTGTTTTTTTTAGGTTTAATAATATTAAATTCTCCTTCCCAAAAACGAATCAAACTAGTATTAACACCAAAAGCTTTGGCAACTTCGCCAATACGATAATATTGTTTGTCAGGTAAATTAACGTGCATATCTATTTTTTTGTAAAAGTACTAATTTTTATGGAAAAATCACAAACAGTATTAAACTCAATGCAAAAAAGACTTTAAGTAAACATAAAATCACCTTCTCCATCTTGGAATTTAAAATCCCAATTTGTATATTTTACTAATGATTTTGACACATAAAATTCTTTATTATCTGTTTTTTTATACCAAAAAGGATTTTTATTTTCTGATATATAATCTATAATATGTTTGTTATATGTCATAAAAGAGATTGCATTTTCACTTTTTAAAATCTTATAAATTACTTTTACTATTTGTTGTATAAATAATTCGTTAAAATAGTAGATGTATGGTATTTTTACAAGTCCGTTATTATTTGTGAAAAATATTACTGATATTAATGTTTCTTTAAAATATACTTTAACAATTTTATTTTTGAATTTTTTTTCTTCATCACTAAAATAATAATATTGACCTTTTGCTTTTTTTGTTTTGTTTACAATCCAAGGATAATCAATTGCCCATTGCAATTCTCTAATATTTCTTTTAAAAAGCTCATTTTTATTATTTTCATCAATAAAATCAAAACAATCATCATCTAAATAAGGTAATTCTTTAATAATTAAAGGATCAGTATTACCTTCATAATTATTAACAATATTAAAAATTGAATTTGATGTATAATCAACTATTGATAAAATAGGTTTTATTAATCCAAAATATTTATTCCTTTTTGGTAATATTTCTGTTGAATTTAATTTTAAAAAATATCTAAAACCTTTTAAATCTCTGACTTTTTCGAACTTATTTAGCTTAGTAATAATTTGTTTTGTTTTAGTTGTCATATCACGAAACATAACTTTATTATCATATAGTTTTAAAAACTTTAAAAATAAAGGTAATGCTGTATGTTTGCCATTTTCCTTATCAATCCACCAACAACTATTCCAAGCAATTTTTAATTCTTTACTTTTATGAAAATAATCTGGTAATGCCCCAATAAAACCAACAATTTGATTTGAATCGTCAATAGCAATAATTAAGGCTACAGAATCTACATTAGCTCTAGGATTATTAAATTGAGATACTGCTCGTTGATCTGTAATTGGAATGTTTTTACTGTTTTTGAATAAATCAGAATTGATAAAGCTTATCAATTCTAATGCTTTAATTTCTTTAAACCTCATCAAATTTTATTGTTTTTTAGTAAGTATTTCAATAATATTTTTTACTGAGTCAAAATTTAATAATTCATCTAATTCAAAGCTTACTTCAAAAGCTTCTTCAATAGCTTGGACTAACATTATTTGTCCTAAAGAATCCCATTCATCAATATCGTTAGGTGTAGTTTCAATAGTTATTTTTTGAGTATTAGTTGAAAATGTATTTTGTATTATTTCAATAATTTTTTTAGCAATCATTTTTTAAATTTTGACAAAAATAATCAATTTAGAATAGTCTTTAAAACCAAGATTAGAATAAATACCTTTTCCTAATTTAGTTGCGTGTAAAATAAAATGATTTGAGTTATTATTAATCTGGTTATTTATGGTTGTTGCAACCATGTTTTTTGCAAATCCTTTACCTCTAAAAATATCTTTTGTAGCTATAAAATATAAACCATTTGTTACACCATTATTGAAAATTAAACAAGTTGAAACTATTTTATCTTTATACTTTCCAACATAAAAATAAAAATTATCATCATCAATTATATTTAGTAAAATTTCTGTTGAAATAACATTTTTATGAAAAACACTTGAGTTAACTATACTTACAAATTCTTGTAAATCTTCTTTTTGTAAGGTTTCAACTTTAAAGTTTTCTACTTTTTTAATTTCTGATTGTTTGTCTTTAAAAAGATACATTCCTTCCCAGCTATTTAAAGGGAACATTTTTTTAGTTTTTAGTAATTTTTGATTGTTTTTAACGTATTTATCATCTAAAATCCAGTTTTTTGACGTGTTTTGACTGTTTTTTAATGATTTTACAACTTTTTCAAAATCTGAATTATAATCTTTTAATAAAACAAAACTTGGCCATGAGCTTTTTATACTTTCTAGATAATCATTTTGATAAAAACTTGAATTTATTCCTTTTTTAAAAGAAAAATAAAAGTCCTTTAAATTTTTTTCTATTGATTGTATTATAATTTCTCTATTCAATTTATATAGATTTTTTTAAAGCTTGTTTATCAATTTTTCCTCCAGCAGTTTGAGGGAATTTATCCAAATTTATAATTTTTGATGGAACCATGTAAAAAGGTAATTTATTTTTTAGAAAATCTAACAATTCTATTGTTTCAGTTTCTAGTTTTTCGGTGAAAAGTACAATTTCTAATACATTTAGTCTGTTTTTTACACTAATTACACTAAAATTTAGTGCTTTTTGATGCTTTTTTGCAATATTTTCAATTTCTGATAACTCAACTCTATAACCTTGAATTTGCACTTGATTATCTATTCTTCCACAAAAAATATAATCATTGTCTTTATCTTTATAAACTAAATCACCTGTTTTGTATATGGTTTTACCTTCAAATTCAATAAATGATTGATAAGTTTTATCTTGATTATTAAAATATTTATCTGTTATCTGATTTCCATAAAGGCAAAGTTCTCCTTTGGTGTGATCTGTAATAATATTACCATCGTTATCTAAAACAAAAGCTTTATTTGAACCAAAAGGTTTTCCAATACTAATTGTTCCATTATAAGATTTATTAATATTTACTTCTTTTGTGATTTTAAATATATGAGTGTTAATTGTTGCTTCGGTTGGTCCATAAACATTATAAATTTGAGCATTTGGAACACAATTTTGCCATTGTTTAACTAAATCTAAATCTAAACTTTCTCCTCCAAGTAAACTGTATTTTAAACTCGATAAGTTTATTTTATTAAAATAAGGTTTTAAATATGATAAAACTGATGGTGGAAATTTAGCAAAGGTTAATTTTTGCTTATCTATTAATTTATATGCCTCTAAATACTTTATTTTATTTGGTGATACTGTATAAATACTTGCCCCTAAAAAAAGTGGTAATAAGTAACAATGTATTGAAGCATCAAAAGTTAAATCGTAAATTTGAAGAAATTTATCTTCTGATGATAAATTATATTCTAAAGAAAAATCTTTAATAAATGCATTAATATTTTTATAATAAATAGGAACTCCTTTTGGTGTTCCTGTACTTCCTGATGTAAATAATATGTACATCAAACTATTATCATTTCTTAAATTTACAATAAGGTTTTTATCTTTATCTTGAAATGTGGTCTTTGTAAATAGTACAAAATCTTCTCTATTTGATGATAAACTAAATTCAGGTTTTATTTGATCTAAAATAAGATTATTTCTTTCTTTTGGATGCTTTGGGTTTATAGGAATAAAAGTTCCTCCTAGCAACCAAATTGCTAAAATTGAAGCGTAAGTTTCAATATTATTATAGGTATAAACTACAACTTTTTGATCTCCAAAAAAATTATTATTTAAAAGTAATTGCTGAATGTCTATAATTTTGTTTGTAAAATCATCATACGTAAATTCTTGCTCGTCAATTACAAAAGCAATTTTATCAGAATTTTGTGTTAGTTGGTATGTTAATTTTTCAAATAGCATTATTTCCTATCTATAATATGTTTGTTTAATACTTTTTTAAATAATAGTTTTATATATTTTTTTATTAAAAAATATTTAATGTTACCAACAGCTTTTTCCATATCTAAACGATGTAAATTTGAACTAATAATATCTTTATTAAACCCTGATGTACCAAAAGTTAATTCAACATTATTTTTAATATTATTAAAAAATTGTTTTGAAATACCTATATCATGAAAAGGGAAAGAAAAAACTAAATTATCTTCATTAAGATTGTTTTTTATCCATTGTAAACTGTCTAATGTTTGTTTAGATTGTTTGTCAATTGAAATGTCTGTATATAAAGGGTGATTACAAGAGTGTGATCCAAAAGTAAAACCTTGTTTTTGTAATTCTTTAATTTGTTCTAAACTGAGATATGGCTTTTCTTTTTCTAAAAATTGATCAAAATCTAGATTGATATCATTAGCATATTCATCTAATAAATGTTTATTATTAAAATTAACTTTTAAAGGTTTAAAATTTACATCTTCTCTTAGAATTTCTGAATTAAATTTTAAGTTTTCTAATATTAAATTTGCTTTATATCGATAAAATAAATTTTTATTATCAACAAAGTCAGTATTTAAAAAGATAGTAGCTGGTATGTTTTTTTCTAATAATATAGGAGCTACCTCATAATAAAAATTAGATAAACCATCATCAAAAGTTAAATGAAAACTAGGCTCTGTCAATTCTAACTCACCTTTGTTATAATTTATTACTTCTTGTAAGGTTATTGGTTTGTAATGTTTTAAAAACAAATCTAAATCATCTCTAAATTGTTTAATCGTTTTTGTCTTATATAACTCATTTACAAAATTATGTGTTTTATCACTTACCAAATGATAAAATGGTAATAATAATGGTTGTTTTGTAATATGAATTAATTGCTTTAAGATGATTTAAATATTTTATACAACAAAGGTAAATTATTATAATTAATTTGATAATATCTATTTTCATCAGCTCCAAAACTTAAAAAATAACTTGCAATTGAATTAATTGACGATCCTCCAAAATCGAATATTTTATAATTATCAATATACTTTTTTATTGCTTGATTAATTAAAAATGTATTTGCTCCGTTTTTACGATTTTTTAAATCTGTTGTAGAAACTAAAATTGTAATACGGTTATTGTGCTTTAAGAAAAAACCTGATGCTACTAAACTATTTTTTTCATCGTAAATAGATAATAATTCTCCTTTTTCTTTTTTAATACAAGTTTCTAATAATAATTTTATTCTGATATAATCATTATCACCTATACTATTACTTCTTGCTTTTAGATTATTAAAATATAATTCTAAAAATTCATTTAATGATGCATTTCGTTTTTCGTATAATCCAGCTTTTTTTGCTCTTTTTAAGTCTTTTTTTCTATCAGATCTTAAGTTTGATAAAACATCATCATGATTTGTTAATTCTAAAAAATGAGTTTGTTTAGTTATTTTATTTCCTCCAAAATTTGTTATTTTATTAGATATGTTTAACCTAATATCTATGAGTTTATATGTTTCCAAAGCTTTTTTTATAAACATATCTACTTCTAACATTTTATCTATTGAAAACACTCCTAATTGTAAAACCCATAAAGGATTATAAATGTATTTAATAAAATATTTTTTTCGAAATGGTAAAGGCATTACAGCTTTATAATCATCAAAAACTAAACATTCCCATTTTTTTTCTGACACAATATTCAAATACCAAGAATAAGCATAAATACGTGAATTGTATGAGTTTTCAATACATTCATCATATTTTTTAAAATTTATTTGATGATATTTTAAGTGTTTTATTTTCATTATTATTTAGAGTAGTCTGTTTTTATAAACCATACATTAATGCAAGAAATGTAGTTTATTATTCCATCTTATTAATTGCTTTAACCATTTTTTCATATATAATTTGCCAATTTTTAAATCTTCCGAATTTATTAAAAGTCTCGTTATGCATAAGAGTTACAAAAGTTCCATTTACTTTTTTTACTTCTTTAGCTAATTCTAAAATAGTTGATAATGTTTTTCGATTAGAAAATTGTAAGTAATCTTTTAAAGTAACATCCATTACAGCAAATGGAATAAGTTTTAATGGAGTTTGGATTTCAAATTCCATATCATAAAAATAAAAAGGAGTACATGTACTTGCTCTAAATCCAAATTGTTGAGCATAACCCATTGTGTAATCTTCAAAAATTTCTAAGTCAACTAAATTTTGATATGTTTCTGGAAGTTCAAGTCTTAAAAAATGTTGTCTTGATTTTGTAATAGGTGTATTTATTATATTTTCTAATCGTTTTTTTTCTTTTTTAAGTTTTACTTCATTTCTCATTGTAAAATACGATGGATGTAAACCAACTGGAACATAATCTGCTATTCCTTTAATAAGTGATTGAAAATGAGTGTTGTTTATAGAAATGTTTTTATCATAAGTAGTGTATTCGCTTACTAAAAAGAAAAAAATCATATCAATATTATGTCTTTTTTTCATTTTTAATAACCATTCAAATGTATTAAATGGATCTGGTCTAAACTTTAATAAAACCAACATTCTATACCAAAAATTACGAAATTTAAAAGTACTTAAATCTTTTAAAAAACCTCCTGTATTTCTTATAATTCCTTTATGTTTATAAGCAAAAGCACAGTCTACATCAATAGTTGAAATGAATTGAAATTCTTTAGTTTTAAATTTAGCTTCAGGAAAACGTTCTTTTAATAACGAAAGTAATTTGTATGCCCAAATATCAACTACTGGTTTATCTAAAAAACCATTATTATAAGCTAAACTTTCTTCCGCAGAAAAACGCTCATGAATATCATTAACATGTGGTAGATATTCTTCATACCTACTTAGAAGATAAAAACTAGCTGCAAAAATATCAAATGGAACAGCAGATTTTTCGCTAACTTTAAAAAAGCATTTAGTTTCTTCCCATTCACTAACTTTTATCTCAATATCACTAACACCTTGTTGATAAAGTAAATCTTTACTTTGTACAAAAAATTCAGACCCAAGAGGTTGTTTAGCATAGGTCATTTTTGGTCCATTATGTGCAACAAATTCGTTTACTTGCGTAGTAAATTCAAAGTTAATAAGCAAAATTCTTGTAAAAAATTGCTTAAAAACAAAAGTTAATCGTGTGTTTATCTTAGGAGTGTATATCAATAGCATAGAAATACAAATTTAATAAAATTATGTGTCTATTAATCAATTTACATCAAATCATTATCTGCAAAACTATAATAAGTATTAATTGTGATAATTAAATGGTCTAAAACCTTAATATCTAATGTTTCTCCTGCTATTTTTATCTTTTTTGTAATATTAATATCTTCATTACTTGGTAATGTTTTTCCTGAAGGATGATTATGACACAATATAATTCCAACAGCTTGCAATTCAATTGCTTTTTTAAAAATAATTCTTGTATCTACAACTGTTCCTGTAATTCCCCCTTTACTAAGTTGTGTTTTATTGATTATTATATTGGAATTATTTAGATAAATAACCCAAAACTCTTCGTGAGATAAATCTGCAATTAAAGGTTGCATGATATCAAACACAGTTTTACTTGATGTTATTTTAGGATTTTCCATTGCTTTTTCAAGCCTTCTACGTTTACCTATTTCCAATGCTGTAATTATTGATATAGCTTTTGCTTCTCCAATACCTTTAAATTCGCAAAGATTACTTACATTTAGTTTTGCTAACTGATTTAAGTTATTATCAACACTATTTAATATTCGTTTAGCTAAATCTACAGCTGTTTCTTCTCTATTTCCTGAACCAATTAATATAGCAATAAGTTCAGTATCACTTAAAGCTGATTTACCTTTTAGAATAAGTTTTTCTCGAGGTCTATCATCTTCATTCCATTGTTTTATAGAAAACGGTTTTTTGTAGTTTTTCATTTATAGCAATTTTAAGTGTTGCTAATATACTTAAATATAGACAATTAAAAAACCCTGTTAAAATAAAATCTAACAGGGTTTTTGTATGAATTGAAAAGTTTATTGTTAAACTTTATATCTCCATCCAAAAGGATCTTCAGATCTATTATATTGAATATCTGTTAATACTTTTTTAAATAAATCTGAATATCTATTTTCCACTTTAGTTACTGCATATTCAATATCTTGATGTGAAAAATGAGATATAGGAACAATAACAGCAGCAGTACCTGCACCAAACATATCTTTTAAACTTCCGTTTAATGAAGCTTCTTTAAGTTCAGCAACAGATAGTTTTCTTTCTTCAACTTTTATACCTTGTTTTTTAGCTAAATCAATAATACTTTTTCTGGTAACACCATCTAAAATACGTTCGCTTGTTGGAGCAGTAATTAGCGTATCGTTAATTCTAATAAATACATTCATTGTTCCTGCTTCCTCTAAATAAGTATGTGTAGCATCAGTCCAAATTATTTGGTCATAACCTTCTTGAATAGCTTTAGCTGTAGGATAAAATTGAGCTCCATAATTTCCAGCAGCTTTAGCGGCACCAACACCACCATTTGCAGCTCTACTATAATGCTCTGCAATAACCACTTTTACATCTTTAGAATAGTATTTTCCACTTGGTGAAAAAATTATCATAAAAGTATATTCATCAGATGGAGCGGCAAAAATACCATTTCCAGTAGCAATCATAAATGGTCTAATATAAAGCGAATTACCTTCATCTGTTGGTATCCAGTCTTTATCTATTTTTAGAAGTGTTTCTAAGCCTTCAAAGAATAAGTCTTCTGGAAATTCTGGCATAGCCAATCTAACAGCAGATTTGTTTATTCGTTTTTGATTTTCATCAGGTCTAAATAAAAATACATCTCCATTTTCATCTTTATAGGCTTTCATTCCTTCAAAAACTGCTTGACCGTAATGAAAAACTCTTGCTGATGGTTCAAATTCTAATGCTTTATAAGGCATTATTTTAGCATCTTGCCATTTTCCATCTTTAAAAGTACAAATAAACATGTGGTCTGTAAAAGTAGACCCAAACTTCCTTCCATTCAAAGTAGCTTTATTAAGTTTAGAATTTTTAACTTTTTCAATAGCGATTTGAGTTGTAATATCGGTTTCCATATGTCTGTATTTATATTTTGCAAAAGTACTCATTCTTTAAGGTTAAAAAAAATGATATTTGTTATTAACTTGTTAATTATAACAAACTACTTTGATAACGCTATATAAAAGTTTATTATTGTAACTGATTTATTAATTTTTAAGTAATTATGGAGTTTAAAAAAACTGAAAAAATCACCATAAAACGAGGTGCTAAAAAAGCAAGTTATAATAAAAAGGATATCTATAAAATATTAGATGCTTCAGAAATTTGCACTATTGCTTTTAATGTAAATGGTTTGGCGCAATCTCAACCAATTAATTTTGGAAGAATAGCTGATAAAATTTATATTCATGGGTCATTAAAAAACAGAATGACAAATCAGTTAATTGAACAAGGTAACGTTTGCTTGAGTGTTTTTTATCTAGACGCTATGAAATTATCACGATCGGCTTTTCATCATTCAGTAAACTACCGTTCGGTTGTTGTAATTGGAAAAGTAAAAGAGTTAATTTCTAACGATGAAAAATTAATTGGTCTAAAAGCAATTATCAATCATTTTGTACCTAATAGATGGAATTATTGCAGAAAACCAACAGAAAAGGAGTTATCTGCAACTAAAGTATTAGAAATTGAGATTGAAACAGCTTCTGCTAAAATTGCCAATGCTTTAGTAAGTGATAATAAAGAAGATCTAGATTTGGATTTTTGGGCTGGACACATGCCTATTAAAACAATTTGTGAGTTTCCTATACCTGTAGATGATTTAAAAGAAGGAATAGAAATTCCTATACATATTTTAGATTTTTA
>Ga0256844_10000112_pt1 | contig 33201 bp, 31 predicted proteins | sample MusselsmetaG_FD_189100 | JGI IMG/M metagenome (GOLD analysis project Ga0256844, IMG submission 189100) | Mussel associated microbial communities from hydrothermal vent at the East Pacific Rise, Pacific Ocean - Mussels | ecosystem: Host-associated > Mollusca > Shell > Unclassified ... | reverse complement strand
GTCCTGCTATTGCCTTTTATTCAATTTTACTCGGGTTTAACTTTGCAATATAAGTGTCTACATCATTATATTCTATTGATTTTATTCTGCTTCCTATTGCCTGATATTGCAGCTTATGGACAAGTGATGAATATTGCAGACAATATTCATCTTGACGGGCATTTTATTCAGGGTGGTCTGGCTATAGGAAAAACCGCTGCTAATAGCCAGGTCTTTTTTAATCAGCAGGCTATTCGAGTTTCTCCTCAGGGTGATTTTTTACTGGCCTTTGATCGGGATGAGTCCAGTCAGATTGCCCTGCGTGTTATTTCAAAACAAGGCAAAATAGTTAATCAGCAAGTGAATATTGCACCAAGAAAATATCATATTCAGCGGATTAATGGCCTGAAAAAAAGTAAAATTTCACCTAAAAAGCCCGCTATACTTAGCCGCATAGCTAAAGAAAATGCTCAAGTCGCTCAGGCTCGACTTCGGGATGATGCGCGTCTGGATTATCTGCAGACCTTTATTTGGCCAACAAAGGGGCCGATTAGTGGCGTTTATGGCAGTCAGCGTGTTTTGAATGGTGAGCATAAGCGGCCGCACTATGGTGTTGACATTGCGGCACCCGCAGGTACCCCGGTGAGGGCGCCCGCTTCCGGAATCATTAGTCTGGCTCATCAGGATATGTTCTATTCAGGTGGTACTATTATTCTGGATCATGGCCATGGCCTTTCTTCTGCCTTTTTACATTTAAGTCGATTACGGGTGAAAATAGGTGATAAGGTTAAGCAGGGAGACTTGATTGCCCTTGTGGGGGCGACTGGACGGGTAACGGGTGCGCATCTTGACTGGCGTATTAATTTATTTAAACGTCGGATTGATCCGCAGTTATTAGTACCACCTATGAACAGTGTTGCTGCCCCTACAGATGAGAATAATAAACTCTAATGATAAGTAGACAGAGGAAATATTACCTGTTCGTATGGCTGCTAATATGTTCTTGTCAGGCAAGTGTAGCAATGGGTAGCAGTGACAAAATAGAAGTTTTTGTATCTATTTTGCCGCAGCAATATCTGGTTCAGCAAATTGGTGCTGAGCGAGTTAATGTCAATGTTATGGTTAAACCTGGCCAATCTCCCGAAACCTTTGAGCCGTCTTCAAAACTCATGTCCCGTTATTCCATAGCCGATATATTCTTTACCATTGGAATGCCTTTTGAACAGGTGTGGATTAAACGTGTGGCTTCACTTAATCAGCATATTTCAGTGGTTAATACTCAACGCGCAGATAAGGAGCTAAAAGAAAACCTGATGTTGTCTCGTAGACAACATCAGCATCACTATGATCCGCACACCTGGCTTTCACCGGTATTGTTTCTGGCACAGGCAAAAGTGGTTGTGGCTGAACTTATTCGCATGGCGCCACAGGATGAACAATATTTCTTTGCTCACTACCAGCAATTAGAAACAAAAATCAAAAACCTGGATAAGGAGTTAAAACAACTCTTTGAACAAGGGAAGAAATACCATTTTATTACTTTTCACCCGGCTTTTTCTTATTTTGCCCAACAATATGGTTTGCGCCAGGAGGCAATTGAAGTCGATGGTAAAGCACCATCAGCGAGGCAGATTACACATATTATAAAGCGCATTAAAAATAAACAGGTTAAATTTATTTTAATTGAAAAGCAGTTTAATCAAAATATAGCACAAACAATTGCCCAATCCGTTAATGCACAGTTGCTGGTGATTGACCCATTAGCATGGGACTATATAGATAATATGAAAGATGTGGCCAATAAAATCAATAAGGCCCTTTTTTGATGATTGAGCCTGCCATTAAAATAAATGCATTAAATTTTTCCTTTGATAATATAGCTATTCTGGAAAATATTAATATGACCATTGAACAGGGTGACTTTGCCGGACTGGTAGGGCCTAATGGCGGTGGTAAGACTACTTTGTTAAAGTTAATTCTGGGTTTGTATAAAGCCCAGTCAGGGCAAATTAAAATTTTTGCTCAGCCCCTTAAAAATCAGCGAAAAAAAATAGGTTATGTGCCTCAATACGCGAATTTTAATAGTGATTTTCCTATTTCTGTAGAAGATACTGTGCTGCAGGGTCGACTAGGAATAGGAGCCTTTTGGGGACGATATAATCGTCAGGATAAGGCCATTGCAAAAAAAATGATGCAGGAAACAGAAATTTTTGATCTGGCTCAGCGTTCCATCCAATCCTTATCGGGTGGACAAATGCAACGGGTCTTAGTTGCACGTGCACTGGCTGCTGAACCTGAAATTATGCTTTTAGATGAACCGACAGCGAATATTGATCAACGTGCAGAAAAAGACATATTCGACTTGTTCAAAGCAATTAATGCAAGGATGACTATTTTAATTATTTCTCATGATATCGGTTTTGTTTCAGAGTATATTAATAAAGTATTTTGTCTGAATAAAACACTGGTTTGTCACGATTCCACGCCGGTTACCAGTGATACTATTCATTCCTTATATGGTGAACATGTCAGTGAAATCCACCACCATCATTAACTATAAAGCAACTTATGTTAGAATTTTTTAATGCTCTGGCAACCCAGAGTTTTTTACAAAATGCCTTGTTGGGTGGTGTTTTAGCCAGTATTGGCTGTGGTTTAACCGGTAGTTTTGTCGTTGTCAATCGCATTGGTTATATGGCCGGTGGAATTGCTCATTCTGTTTTAGGAGGAATGGGTATGGCCTATTATTTTGGCCTTAATCCCTTTGTCGGAGCCTTGATTGCTGCTTTGCTGGCGGCGCTGATTATTGGTGTTATTAAATTAAAATGGCAGCATCAGGAAGACACCACTATTGGTGCGATCTGGGCTGTTGGTATGGCTATTGGAATTATTTTTATCAGTAAATCGGATGGTTATAATACTAACCTGATGTCATTTCTTTTTGGTAATATTCTGATGATCTCTAGCGAACAACTCTATATCATGTTATTGCTCGATATTATCACTATTGTTTTTGTTGCTTTGTTTTACAAACAACTAGTGGCTGTATCCTTTGATATTGAATTTGCCATGGTCCGTGGTATTAATGTTAATTTATTCTATTTGCTTTTGTTGTGTTTGATTGCGATCACGGTTGTGCTATTGATCCAGGTGGTAGGACTTATTCTGGTGATTGCCTTATTAACTTTGCCGGCGGCAATCGCCAAGCAATATGTTCAGTCTTTAGGCATGATGATGCTTTTGGCTTCAATTTTAGGTGTTTTCTTTACTTCAATCGGCTTACTTGTGTCTTATGAACCTGATCTGCCGGCAGGAGCGAGCATTATTCTGGTTGCGGGACTGGCGTATTTTATTGCCAGTTTAAGTAAACCATTATTTTCTTTTAAACGCTGATAATCATGTTAATAGCAGATAATATGAGTCTTCTTTTGTTGGCTTCAGCTGCAGGTTTTTTAGCGGCGCTCTTTATCAGCAGCTTGTATTATCATATAAAATTCAAAAAAATACTGGAACAAACTAGCTGGAATTTACAATTACAAAATGAAACTAAAAATAAATTATTAGAATTAGATATACAAAATCTGGAAAATGAGTTGGATATTATTCGTGATCAACTCATCGTCAAAGAATCTGCATTATTAAAAAAAGCGGATGAGCTATCAAAAATGAATGAGCTAAGAGCCATTTATGCGACTCGTGCAGCACAAATTAATGATTATAAAGAGGCACTGAACAAGGCTTCTGAAAATGTTCAGCAACTGCGTGATGAGTCCTACCAGTACCAGATACAATTATCCGAACTGGAAATTAAATCCAGAGAACAATTTAAAGCTGCTCAGTTGATTATTGAACAGCTTGAACAAGCTAAACAACAGCAAAAAGAGCAGTTTGAATTATTAGGTAATAAGATATTCAGCGATAATACACAGCAATTAAAAAAATCTAATCAACAGGAAATTACTCACCTGTTGAATCCATTCAGAGAACAGTTTACTGACTTTAAGCGTAAGATTGAACAGCTTCATGAACTTGAAACACGTGATAGAGTTTCTCTTGCTGCTCAGGTAAAACAATTGTCACAATTAAACCAGCAGATCAGCGAAGATACCATCAATCTGACCCGGGCGCTGAAGGGAGATGTTAAATTTCAGGGCAATTGGGGCGAGACTGTTTTACAGCATTTACTGGAAAGCAGTGGTCTGCGTAAAGACCTTGAGTATTTTCTGCAACCAACCTTTCATGGTGATCAACAGCAAGTATTGCGTCCCGATGCTATTATTAATTTGCCTGATAATAAAACCGTTATTATTGATGCGAAGGTATCGTTAAAAAGTTATAGCCTGTATGCGGGGGCTATCGATGATGCTGAACAGAAAAAGGCTCTCAAGGGACATATTCAATCTATAAAAAACCATATTAAATTGCTCTCTGCAAAGGATTATTCAGCGATTGAAACAGTGCATAGTCTGGATTTTGTTTTATTATTTGTACCCATTGAACAAGCTTTAATGCTGGCGATTAACGAGCAACCGGAAATGATCTTCAGTGCCTTTGAACAACGGATTATTTTGGTGAGCGCGACGACCTTACTGGCAACTGTGCGTACCATTGAAAATTTCTGGCGTTATGATAAACAACAGTCTAATGCAGAAGAAATAGCTCGTCGGGCAGGTGACATGCTGGATAAATTCTCTTTATTTGTCACTGAACTTGAGGCGATTGGCGGGCAGTTAGATAAGGCAAAAAACAGCTATAACATTGCTCATAACCGTCTGTTCAGCGGTAATGGTAATTTAATTTCAAAAGCCAGGTTTATTCAGGAATTGGGTATTAAGGGTAAAAAAACACTATGAATAAACAGTTTATAACGCCCTTTGGTGATTTTGAATTACGCCGTATACCGGATAATGATAAAAACCTGTTTGCCTGGAATGCTGCGGATCATTATTTGCTTAAGCATTTGTTTGATTTGCATCAGTCAGAGACTATCAATCTAAAAAAAAGCCGCATTTTAATTGTCAATGATGCCTTTGGAGCATTGACTATACCCTTAGCACGATTTTTTTGTGATTGTTATAGTGATTCATTTGTCAGTCACCAGGCAATAATGAACAATCTCAAACAGGAAGATGAAGCCCTGTTAGAAAAAGTAACACTGATAAAAAGTACTGATCAACTGAGTGGTTATTATGATGTTGTGTTATTTAAGCTGCCTAAAAATCAGCTGTTTTTACAAATCCAGATGTATACGATAGCTCAACATTTAACAGACAATGTACTTGTTCTCGGATCTGTTATGGCCAGGCATCTGCAGAAAAACAGCGTGACTCTACTCAATAAGACTATTGGTGAAACTCAGGTATCACTTGCCTGGAAAAAATCAAGACTGCTATTTATCAAAGCAGACAAAAATCTGTTAACCAGAATTGAAAAAAAAATACAGACACTGTCAGTGAGCACTTTCCAATTGGCAGAAAGTCATGAAGTAATTTATAACCATGCTAATGTGTTTTCTGCAAATAAACTGGATATAGGCAGCCGATTTTTTCTGCAGCATTTACCCGGCGATAAAGACTATCAGCATATTATTGATTTAGGTTGTGGTAATGGTGTGTTAGCATTAAAAATTGCTCGGCAATACCCACAGGCAAGTCTTTGCTGTATTGATGAATCCTATAGTGCTATTGCTTCAGCTAAAAAGACTCTGTCAGAGAATCTGAGGCCAGTGCCGGGTGATATCCGCTATCTGGCTGCAGATGCATTAAGTGATTATGCAGCTGAGAGTGCCGATTTGATCCTGTGTAATCCTCCCTTTCATCAGCAGTATGTTATCGGTGATGCCATTGCCTGGAAAATGTTTCAGCAAGCTAAAAAAACTTTGATTAAAGGTGGTGAACTCTGGATTGTCGGCAACCGACACCTTGCCTATCATCTTAAACTTAAAAAAATATTTGGTCATGTGCAACAAATTGCAAGTAATAATAAATTCGTTATACTTAAGGCAATTAAACGTTGAGGCTAGACATCATCATAAATATTAAATGTATCGATGTGTTGCTCATCTTCGTTTAAAATTTTTATGCGCTCATCAGTGACAACTTTTTTAGCAGTGGTAAAAAATTCTGAACTTTCAGCAACATCAGAGAAGAATTTTTTCTTTGCGCTGACAATATTGTCGGCTTCTATTTCATGATCAATTAATGCGGTGTGTCTAAAAGTATACTTCATCTTTTTTGTACATTCCTGTATTTGTAAAAACCACACTATATCAATAGCAGAGACAGGGTGTTTTTTCAAGTTTTTGTTTGCTTGAGGACAGTTTTTTGGCCGCTAAGGTACTATTCCTTTTTATTTGAAGCTGTATAATACAGGTAATTTTCAATCTCAAATTTACTGGCTTATTATATGAAAAGTTTTGTCTTCTTTGTCACTTTCTTGTTACTTGCTATGGTTAATTCAGTTGAAGCAAATAATACTCTGGATAAATTTTTTCAAGTGACTCAAAGTATGCAGGCTGATTTTATACAAATAATAAAAAATACTCATGGTCAGTTATTGGAGCAGTCAGAAGGTCGTCTGATATTAAGCCGGCCTGATAAATTTATTCTTGAGTATAAAACGCCTTCCGAGCAGAAGTATATCAGTAATGGTCAAACATTATGGATGTATGACGTCGAGCTTGAGCAGGTGACCATCAAAGTTTTTGATGACAGTATTGGTGATTCACCGGCATTATTGCTGAGCAGTAATACCAATGTTTATAAGCACTATCGGGTGGATGATATTAAGCCTTATAAGAGCGATAAAAACCAATGGGTACAGCTTTTGGCCAATAAAGAGGATATGACCTTTGAACGTGTGTTACTGGCTTTTGATGGCAGTATACTAAAACAAATGGTGATGTTTGACAGTTTTGGTCAGGTGACTGAATTGCAATTTTCACACATTCAGGTGAATAAGCCTTTTTCTTTACGCCAGTTTACTTTTACAGCCCCTGAAGGTGTGGATGTGATTGGCGCGGCGCAAGGGGAAGGAAGTAATCGTGCTCAATAAACAGCCGGATTTGCTTGATATGGCTGCTCAGGGCGAAAATGGGCATCAGGAACATGCTCTGGTACCGTTGGCGGAACGTATGCGTCCTGCTAATCTTGATAATTATATTGGTCAGTCACATCTGCTGGCCGATGGCCGGCCACTGAAAACAGCTTTGCTTAATGGCAAACTGCATTCGATGATTTTCTGGGGACCTCCTGGTGTGGGTAAAACCACTCTGGCTCGACTTATTGCCCGCTATGCTCAGGCTCAATTCCTGTCTATATCTGCTGTGCTTGCCGGTGTTAAGGAAATACGCCAGGCTATTGAACAGGCAAAGCAGCATTTTCAGATCTATCAGCAAAGTACCGTTTTATTTGTCGATGAAGTGCATCGTTTTAATAAATCACAGCAAGATGCATTTTTACCCTATATTGAGGATGGTACCTTTGTTTTTGTTGGTGCAACTACTGAAAATCCCTCCTTTGAACTTAATAATGCATTATTATCTCGCGCCAGAGTATATTTATTACAATCACTTAGTGATGGCGAACTACTCAGACTACTTAATCTCACCTTATCAGATAAGCAACAGGGCTTAGGTGAACAACAGATCCATATCACTGATTCAGGCAAACAATTATTGCTTAGTGCCGCTGATGGAGATGCCCGGCGCTTATTAAACATGCTTGAAATTGCTGCTGATTTATTTGTTTGTGAGGATAATAGAAATATTATTAATAGCGACATCATTCGCCAGGTGATAGGAGGCAGTTATCGGCGTTTTGATAAGGGCGGTGATATTTTTTATGAGCAGATTTCTGCTTTTCATAAGTCGGTCAGAGGCTCTTCAGCTGATGGTGCCTTGTATTGGTTGTCACGTATGATTGATGCCGGTTGTGATCCCCTGTATATTGCCCGACGTTTGCTGGCTATTGCATCTGAAGACATTGGCAATGCCGATCCACGGGCAATGCAAGTAGCTCTGAATGCCTGGGATGCATATGAACGTCTGGGGGCGGTTGAAGGCAATCGTGCTATTGCTCAGGCAGCAGTTTATTGTGCGCTGGCACCTAAGAGTAATGCCCTGTATCTGGCCTTTAAGGCCTCTATGCAATGTGCCCAGGAATCCGGTTCTCTTGATGTGCCGGTACATTTGCGTAATGCACCGACCCAATTACTGCAGACAATGAATTATGGTAAAGACTATCGTTATTCTCATAATGAAGCAGAGGCCTTTTCGGCGGGTCAGACGTATTTACCTGACGAACTCTCGCAACAGAATTTTTACCAGCCCCAGCCCCGTGGACTGGAAATTAAATTTAAAGATAAAATGGATTATTTACAACAGCTTGATATGCAGGCAAAACCATAAAATTGAGCACTATTCCCAATTTAGTGCCGACAATGACTATTAATTTTGTTATCTTAAGGTTATCTTAAGCTTACTTAATTAAACTGGCTTCAATGAATAATTTATTGGAGTTCAAACCATGAGTGCAGTTTTATCCGCACCTGCGACCCATTTACTGGCAGATTATAAAGATAAGCAACAAACTTTATCCGCCAATGTGCAATTTTTGGCACAGGGAATGCCACAACGTAAGCGGCTGGAAGATTTTATCTCTCATGTATATAAAAAATACTACAATGCCCATATTGAAAACTTCTATCCCAATTTGATTTCTATTGAAACAAACTCTGCCGATAATGCCCATGTTGATAACGCTCCGTTTGAAGGTGCTAAAACCCAGCAATCAATCAAAGCGGTAGCCGGTGTTCGTTGTGCCAATCATGAAGCACTCTTTTCTGAATATTATTTAAACAATTCACTGGAGAGTGAATTGGAACGAGTTTATCAGCAGCCTATTGACCGCCAATACATAGTTGAAGTCGGTAATCTTGCACCAGAGAGTATTGGCCAGATGCGTTGGTTGATCACGACTATTACCGGTTTTTTACATTCTGCCGGCTATAAGTATATTGTTTTTACTTTAGTTCCAGGTATTTATAATGCTTTTAAACGCATGAATATTCCTCTTGAGTTTCTTGCTCAAGCAAAGCATGAAGCTTTGCCCAGAGATATTCAATGTCAATGGGGTGCAGAATACTATCAAAAGAAACCGGTTGTTCTGGTTGGTGATATTGCTCAGGGATTTGATATTGTTAAAGAAAATGTTTATCAGTCAAATAAAAACCTGATCCCCTTGTTTGAACAAGCCTGTTATTTAGGAAAACAAATCAGTATAAAAAAAGACCTGCAGGAGACTTTGTTAAAGGAGCAGGTGGCTTGAACCCCTTGTGGCAGAAAATTAAGCAAACGGCAATACACAGCGCTGATAAAATTGCCCTGCAGGGTGATAATATTAGTCTTAATTATGGCCAGTTGTTTGCAACGATTGAGGCGTTTAGCAGCAGCCATCTGGTGGATAGTGGTAGTCAGCATACCTATGCAGTTTTACTGGATAATCATCCCGCCTGGGCGGTCATTGATCTGGCCCTGTTATTTAATAAGCAATGTTCTGTGCCCTTACCGCGTTTTTTTTCAGTGGAACAATTAATACATAGTCTACAGGATTCCCAGGCAGATTTTCTGCTTATGGATGATGCTGAGGTCAATGCCGAATTGTTAAAAAAATTGAGCAATCAAGTGCTTGCTCGGAAAAATATCAAAGTTGCCGGGAAAAAGCTGACCTTACTGCATTTAAATTCATCGCTAAAAGAAAAAAATAATTTAGCGGATATTGTCAAAATTACCTATACTTCCGGCACGACTGATAAGCCCAAAGGCGTATTATTATCAGAATCAGCTATTATGCAAAAAGTCATGACCTTAGCCGTGGCGGGGGAAGTGACGGATAAGGACGTCTGTTTGTCAATTTTACCCCTGTCTACCTTGCTGGAAAATATAGGCGGACTCTATGTGCCGCTGTATTGTTCGGCAACAGCAACGTTATTGTCATCCGAAAGTATTGGTTTAAGCGGATCAAGTCAGCTTAATCAACAACAATTACTATCCGTCATTGTCAATTATCAGCCATCAGCATTTGTAATTATTCCTCAGCTATTACTGTTGCTGGTGAGTGCCTGTGCAAAAGGTTATCAGTTACCATCAAGGATTCGTTTTATTGCCATGGGAGGTGCCCCCATTTCAATACAAGTGCTTAAACAGGCAGAAAAACTGAATATTCCTGTTTACGAAGGCTACGGTTTATCAGAAGCAGTTTCTGTAGTGACAGTGAATAGCCCATCGCTGCATCGCCTGGGTTCGGTCGGTAAGGTGTTGCCAAATCACCAGCTAAAGTTAGCAGCAGATAATGAAATATTAGTCACAGGAGAGCTTTTTAGTGGCTATCTTGGTTTGCCTGCTCAGCAGCAGCAATACTACGCTACAGGGGATATAGGCCACCTGGATGATGATGGTTTTCTCTATATTACCGGGCGTAAAAAAAATATTATTAATACTTCCTTTGGTCGTAATGTCTCTCCTGAATGGTTGGAAAAGGAACTTGAAGCAATACCTGAAATTGCACAATGTGTTGTTTATGGCCATGCCCGGCCCTGTCTGATAGCCATTATTGTGCTTAGAACAGAACTGGAACATCAATTGCGGTCGATACAACAATTAGACGAAGCTTTAGAAAAGTTGAATCAGCAGCTACCGGATTATGCACGTATTGTCGATTACATCCTGGTGGATAATGCTTTTTCTCTGAAGAATAAGCAACTGACCGGTACCGGAAGGCCCAGACGGGAAACTATTTATCAGCTTTATCAACAGTCATTAGAACAAACTTATGAATTGCTGGCAGCTAAAAAAATCATTTAAACGGAGAATTTTGTGGCTAATTTTTTTGATGAGTTACTGGCTTCAACAGAACAGGAACGCAATGAATTTCAACAGATAGAATCATTACAAAAAGGCAGTATGGGTGATATTTCACTGGAGGCTTATCAGCATTTTTTGATCCAGGCTTATCACCATGTTAAACATACTACGCCCTTATTAATGGCTTGTGGTAGTCGTATAGCGGCGCATAAAGAATGGTTAAGAAATGCGATTGCTGAATATATTGAAGAAGAACTTGGACATCAGGAATGGATTTTAAATGATATTAGTGCTACTGGTATTGATGCTGAGCAGGTACGTTATGGTCAGCCTCATGCCAGTACTGAATTAATGGTGGCTTATGCCTATGATCTGATTAATCGAATTAATCCAGTTGGTTTTTTTGGTATGGTTTTAGTGCTTGAAGGTACCAGTATTGCGTTGGCAACGAATGCTGCAGCTCATATTCAAAAAAACTTAAATTTGCCTGATAGTGCTTTTAGTTATCTTTCATCACATGGTTCTCTGGATATTGAACATATGGGTTTTTATGAAAAATTAATGAATCAGGTGACTGAAGAAGGGGATCAGCAGGTCATCATCCATGCTGCTAAAATGTTTTATAAACTCTATGGTGACATATTTAGGGCGCTACCGATTTAACTGATAAAAAATAAAGGAGATACAAATGATAAAAAATAAATTTTTTTCTATTATGACTGTGCCTATGCTGGCATTATTCGTTGTGACTACTGTTGCTGCAAATTCTATGCAGGATGCAGTACATGATTTACAAAAAAAATGGGCGTTAGCTAATTATGAAACACCTGAAGTGGAACTGGAAAAAACCTTTGAACAGCTAACATTGCAAGCAGAGCAGACTGTTAAAGAATACCCACAACAGGCTGAACCTCTTATCTGGAATGCCATTATAGTCAGTACCGATGCCGGTAAAAATGGTGGTTTTGGCGCTTTAGGTAAAGTTAAAAAGGCAAAAGAATTGCTGTTAAAGGCAGAAAGTATTAATCCTCAGGCCTTAGACGGTTCAATTTATACTTCATTGGGCAGTCTTTATTATCAGGTACCCGGCTGGCCTATTGGTTTTGGTGATGATGAAAAAGCCGAACAACTGCTAAAAAAAGCTCTGACACTTAATCCCAATGGTATTGATGCTAATTATTTTTATGCAGATTATTTGCTGGATCAGGGTAACAAACAGGAAGCTCTTAAATATTTTAATAAGGCACTGACTGCACCAGCAAGGGTGCAGCGACCTCTGGCAGACAAAGGCCGTCGAGGTGAAATTCAGGCTAAGATAAAAACGCTTAACTAAACAGGTAATTAATACTCATGACAGCATTAACAGGACAACGAATTATTTTAACCGGTGCCACAGGTGGAATTGGCAGTGAAATTGCTAAACAGCTCAGTAAACATCGTTGTCAGCTTGGTCTGGTGGGACGTTCAGCCGAAAAATTAAGCCTGTTAGCTGAGCAGTTGGATAATGCCGATGTGTGTCTTATTGCTGCAGATATTGTTACCCAGCAAGGGCGTCAAAAAGTGATTGAGCAGATGCAAGAAAAATTTTCAGGCTATGATATGCTTATTAATGCGGCCGGTATTATGGATTTCACTTCTTTGCTGGAGCAGTCCGATGAACGCCTTGAGGCGATGATGCAGATAAATGTACTGGCACCCATGCAATTAAGCAAAAAAGTGTTGCCTTATATGAAAGCACGGAATAAGGGGCATATTGTTAATGTTGGTTCTGTTTTTGGCTCAATAGGTTTTGCCTGGTTTAGTGCTTACTCAAGCAGTAAGTTTGCACTACGTGGTTTTTCTCAGGCATTGCGCAGAGAATTAGCCGAAACTGATATTAAAGTTTCTTATATTGCCCCAAGAGCGGTAAAAACGTCGCTTAATTCCAGTGCTGTATACGACATGGCCAAAGAAGTTAAGATGAATATGGATAGCCCGCAATGGGTGGCCCAAAAAATTGTTCAATCAATTGCTAATAATGATAAGGAAAAATACCTGGGCTTCCCAGAATCATTATTTGTGCGCATTAATGCTGTTTTTCCAGGAATTGTTGATATTGCTACCCGGGCACAAAATAAAATAGCGGAAAAATACATCTGAATTTGTATTCTTGCTTTTATTTTCTGGTTCTTAAGGGATAAAAGATTAACTGCTCTTTATCTTATTATTTATAGGGGAAAAAATGCAAATATTGCTGGTTGAAGATGATTTATCTCTGGCTGATGGCTTACAGCGAGCATTGTCTCGTGAGGGTATTGTTGTTAATCATGTGGTCTATGGGAAAGAGGCTATTCATGTGGTGGAGAGCTTCCCGCCTGATATCGTGATCCTCGATTTAGGATTGCCGGATATGGATGGTCTGTCGGTTATCAAGCACTTGCGTAAAAACAGGATAAAAGTACCGATTTTGATATTAACGGCACGTAGTTCTGTAGCAGATACTGTTTCTGGACTGGATGTCGGGGCGGATGATTATCTGGGTAAACCGTTTGAAATGTCGGAGTTATTAGCACGCTTAAGAGTTTTAGAACGCAGAATTAGCAGCAGCAGTGAATCTAATGATATTATTATCGGGCCGGTGACACTGGATACCAGCAGTATGCAGGTTAAAGTGGCTGATCGGGAAATGTTATTGTCTAAGAGTGAATACATGCTGTTAAAAACCCTGATGCAGAATGCCGGGCGGGTACAAACCCGTAATAATCTGGAATCTCAGCTTTATAGCTGGGGTGAAGAAGTCAGTAGTAATGCTCTGGAAGTGCACATCCATCATTTACGCAAAAAAATTGCTGTGGAATTTATTAAAACGATTCGTGGAGTGGGTTATACCGTCAATAAAGTATGAGATCAATTCGTTCATTTTTGATGATTGTAATTTTATCAACTATAACTTTGATGGCTTTTTTGACGGCGCTTAATGGCTATCGTGATAGCATGGCTATGGCGGAACAGGTTTTTGATGCGGAATTAATTGATAAGGCGCATATGCTGTCAATGATATTGACTTATAACCCGGTGGCGGATTTAGCACCAATAGCAGAAACCGAAACCCAGGCGATGATGACGGAATATACTGCCGTACGTAATAAAACCATGCATCTGAGTAATGATTTTTTTGTTTTTCAAATTTGGCAGGGAGAAAAGCTATTATTAAGTTCGCCCCAGGCACCGAAACAGGTAATGGTCAATTTTCAACAGGGTTTTCAGGATAGAAATTTTGCTCATCAGCGCTGGCGAGTTTATAGCTTCTTTAATAGCCGGGAGAAAATATGGGTGCTCACTGCTGAGCGTATGGATATCCGCTATTTGCTGGCGGAAAATATTGTTTTAGAAACGATTCTGCCGATTGTGCTTATGTTGCCTTTCCTTGGCATTTTGATCTGGACGATCATCAGTTATGGTCTGTCCCCCTTGCGTCATCTGGCAAAAGAACTGTCTAACCGGCGAGTTGATGATTTGCAGGCACTGGCTATTGATAAACAACCAGTAGAGTTGATTCAGGTAGTTAATTCCACCAATGACTTGTTTGCTCGCTTAAAGGCCGCTTTTTTACGTGAAAAACGTTTTGCTTCTGATGCAGCTCATGAATTACGTACACCGATCAGTGCGATAAAAATTCATTTGCACAATATAGCACCTCTGGTTCCGGATGACGATAGCAGCTTTAAGCTGCTACAATTATCTGTGGATCGAATGGGACATATCGTTGAACAGATATTAAATTTAAATCGTACTTCAATCGAACAATACGTGACCCGCTTTGTGCAAATTGATGTGTACCAGCTGGCACAGGAGATCATTGTTAAACAATATCACCAGTTTGAACAAAAGCAATTAAAAATTTCTTTGGAAGGAGTATCCTGTTGGGTTAATGGCGATCAGTTTGCCCTGGAAATGTTACTGGAAAATCTACTAACCAATGCTGCTAAATATACCCCGGAGGGTGGCTCTGTGCTGGTCAGAATTAATAGCCTGGATAATAAAATTCAGTTAGCTGTTGAAGATTCTGGACCGGGAGTGCCCGAGGATCAATATGAACGCTTATTTGATCGCTTTTACCGTCTTGATGGAGATTGCCATGCTTCAGGAACCATAGGCTGTGGTTTAGGCCTGGCTATTGTGCAACAAATTATTGAATTACATAATGCCCGAATTTTTCTGGAAAAATCATCCTTTACTACGGGATTAAAAGTGAATGTGTTTTTTAGCAAGGAGCATTGTAATGATTAAATATCAGCTCCATCGTCATGGGATAATGATTTTGTCCCTGTTATTAACACTTCTGGTTACTGATGTTCGGGCGGGAACAGAAATTATTGAAATTGAATTAAAAAATCACCTGTTTATTCCATCAGAAATACATATTCCAGCTAATACAAAAGTCAAATTATTGATTCATAATAAGGATGATACGGATGAAGAATTTGAAAGTTATGAACTTAATCGTGAAAAAGTAATAATTGGTCAGCGTAAAGGCGTGGTGTTTATTGGCCCTTTACCGGTGGGTGAATATCCTTTTTTTGGTGAGTTTTTTCCAAAAACAGCACGAGGAAAGGTTATTGTTAAATAATGTCATATTATTATCAGGAATGCTTCAGTAACCTATGACAGCACGAAACCTTATGTCAAGCAGGTATCTATTATGTTATTGAGTTCAGTCGTTATTGTGTTGCGTGAAGTACTTGAGGCTGCACTGCTATTCAGTATTCTGATTGCTCTGGCTAAACAAATGAGCCTTGGTACGTACTGGCTGCTGATCTCCTTTGCTATAGGTGTAACAGGGGCCATTATTTATGCGGTGAATATTGTTCATGTTTCCCAATGGTTTGACTATGTTGGCCAGGAAGTGACAAATGCCATGATACAGATAATGATTTATTGCTTATTAGTGATATATATGCTGATGCTTGCAGCTTTTTTGCAGCAAAAAAAAATTTCAAAACCATTGTTTCTTTTTGTTATGATAGGTATTACATCCATGGCAATGGTGCGTGAAGGTTCAGAAATTATTTTATATTTTTTTAGTGTTACGCGTAATGATAGTTATTATTTATCGGTCTTGGTCGGTATGATTATTGGTGCCAGTATTGGCGTGAGTATCGGCTTGTTGTTTTATTATTTACTTGATAGCATAGGTTCTTATAAATCCGGTTTAGTTGCTTTGTTATTATTACTGCTGGTTGCTGCTGGTATGATTTCACAGGCATCATTATTATTAATTCAGGCCGATTGGCTGCCTGCCCAATTACCTTTATGGGACAGTTCAGCATTATTGAGTGAACAGTCTGTTTTCGGTCAATTACTTTATGCTCTAATTGGCTATGAATCCACCCCTACTGCTATCCAAATGGCTTTGTATTGCCTGGCCTTTGTTTTACCGCTTAGCCTGCTTATTATATTTAAAGCGAAAGGCTATCCAAAAAATAATACTTCAGCCAGTCAGACAGAGACAGTATCAGGAACTATGTAATGCACTTAATACGGCTTAAAAAATTATGGCAATTATTTTTAGGTGTTTTTTTAATCCATGTAGGTCTGTTTAATAGTAGTGCTTTTGCAGATGGTTCGTTTATCGATAAAGTTTATCATCCTTATGTGCAGCCCCATGAGCGGGAAATTGAATTACGCTGGAATATTCAACAAGATTCCGCAAATGATGATGATGCTCGTTTGAGAGATAATGCCCAGTCTTATCGCCTGGCTTATGGACAATCTATTAATGAACGCTGGTTTAGTGAGGTTTATCTGGTGGGTAAAAATAATCGCCAGCAGGATTTTAAGGTGTCAGCTGTTGAACTGGAAGCACTCTGGCAACTCACTGAGCAGGGTGAATATCAGCAGGACTGGGGTATGCTGTTTGAGGTTGAACATGAATGGGACAATAATGTATCAGAAGTGTCCAGTGCCTTATTAATTGAGCAACAATGGCAGAAGTGGGTGGCGACAATTAATCTTTATCTTATTTACGAATGGGGTAATAGCATTAATGATGAATTTGAGACAGCATTGGCTGCACAGGGAAAATATCGCTATTCTCGTCATCTTGAACCGGCTATTGAATTATACAGTAGTGATAATAGTAAAGGCATAGGCCCGGTGTTATTAGGTGATTTCAAATTAGGCAATAGACAGCGTATTCGTTGGGAAGCCGGTGTTATTCTGGGGCTGGATGATAAAACAGCTGAGCAAACCTATAAATTTATTGTTGAATATGAATTCTAAGTGCTACCGATAGTGCACTGCATAGTGTTATATTGACACAATGAATATTCTAATTGCTCCGGACTCTTTTAAAGGCAGTCTCAGTGCTGTTGATTTCTGCTGTGTCGTGGCACAACAATTTGAGCGTTTATGTCCTGATGTACATCTTGATTTGATGCCTTTGGCCGATGGTGGTGAAGGTATTATGGATGCTATCCTTAGTGTTTCTCCAGGTAAGAAAATTACTCTTTCTGTTCTTAATCCATTAGCAAAACCAGTTAAAGCCCAATACGCTATTTTACAGGATCGCCATACGGCAGTCATTGAAATGGCTCAGGCATCGGGCTTACCATTAATTACACCCTCTGTACAGACGATTAGTCAAGCAAGCAGTTATGGGACAGGTGAACTCATTATTGATGCTCTGAACAGGGGCTGCCGGCGTTTTATTATGGGGCTCGGTGGCAGTGCTACTAATGATTCTGGTGCAGGTATGTTAGCAGCACTTGGTATTAAATTTTATGATAAGCGAGGTGATGAAGTCAATGTTTGTGGACAATCATTGAGTTCAATACAATCTATTGATCTGCGGGCTTTTGAGCCGCGTTTGTGTGCTAGCGAATTTATTATTGCTAGTGATGTAAGTAATCCTTTAGTAGGCAAAAATGGTGCTACTTTTGTTTATGGAGTGCAAAAAGGGGCGGATGAGCGAGCATTGATTGTACTTGAAAACGGGATAAAACATTTTGCCCGGTTGAGTGAACAGCAATTGTCAATTGAGTCATCATTACAGTTTTTGCCTGGCAGTGGTGCAGCTGGCGGCATGGGCTTCGCTTTACTGGCCTATTGCCAGGCGACTATGTGCAGTGGCTTTGAATTACTTGCGAATATGACACAACTGGATAAATTGCTTGAAAATAAGCAGACTCGACCGGATATGATCATCAGTGGTGAAGGTTGTTTTGATCAGCAAAGTTTATCAGGCAAAGTATTGGGGCACCTCTATCAGCGAGCACAACAATATCAGATACCATTAACGCTTATTTGCGGGAGTCAGCAAGCGGATTTTATTATCAAGGATAATCACTTAAAAATTTATACACTGCTTCACTCCGGCGTATCACTTCAATATAGTATGAACCATGGTGCAGCGCTGATAAAGAAATATATAATAAGGATAATTGCTGACATTTGTCGGTGTTAATCCCGGATAATTCGATGTGAAGTTGAATTGTTTTTTCAATTGAATGGGTAATATATGCAATCGGGTCAAGCAACAGATTATACTATAGCAGAGGAAGTTGCCAACGCTGTCACTCATGGTTTTGGTATTATCTTGAGTATTACTGCCCTGGTTGTGCTGGTAGCCTTATCGAGCCTGCATGGTGATGTCTGGCATATTGTCAGTAGCGCAATTTATGGTGCTTCGTTGGTTTTGCTTTATAGCGCATCGACTCTTTATCATAGTATTCCCCTGGAAAACGCGAAATATATTCTGCGAAAAATTGATCATTCGGCTATTTATTTATTGATAGCCGGTACTTATACGCCTTTTTTGCTTATTAATTTACGTGCGGGTATCGGTTTATATTTATTTGCTCTGGTCTGGTTGATTGCACTACTGGGAGTGTTACTGGAAATTTTCAGAAAAGAACGTTTTAAACGCTTATCGATTGCTATGTACCTGGGGCTTGGCTGGCTGGTGATTACCGCGATTAAGCCTATGCTCGAGCTGGTGGGTCAGGGTGGTTTATTACTATTATTGGCAGGCGGCCTGTTTTATAGCCTGGGAGTGGTGTTCTATATTCGTAAGAAAATGGCCTACCACCATGCCATCTGGCATGTTTTTGTTCTTCTTGGCAGTATCTTTCATTTTTTTGCTGTGCTTTTTTATGTCATACCCCAACCTTGAAATATGTTAACGCGTTATATTGGAAACACGTGAGTGGATGGCAAAAAGTGAGTAATTTGTTCATTATTTATTGCAAATAATGGGTTAAATTTAACCTCCCGACTATTTTGATTAGGCCGAGCGGTCGCTATTAAGCCATTCCCTTATAAAGGCTATAAATAAAAGCCACTCATAACCATTGTTAAAAATGCAACACTAATAAGTGCAAGAGTAACTAATGATTTAAATATATTAACAACTCCTTTTTTAAGAATTGGCTAGTATTGACTGACTCATATTATGTGTTTTTTCCGGCAAAATTGATGCCGTTATTGTTTTTTATGCTGAAGCCTTGCTGAAACAGTAAATAAGTAGAAATTATTAACTCATTTGATGAAAAAAACACTAAAGAAGCATAAAATATGGGCCTTTATGACGAACTGGGAATTAGTTTTGGGCGAATTTGGTGCAATTGCTGCAGGTGGTGCTCTGGGGGCTATAATGCGTTTCTGGGTTTCTGGAGGCATGTATGCCTGGTTAGGGCGTAGTTTTCCCTATGGTACCTTGACGGTCAATCTGCTGGGCTCCTTTCTTATTGGCATCGCTTTTATCTTACTCACCGAGCGTTTAACTTTGGGAGCTGAAGTCCGATCCTTTATTCTTATTGGTTTTCTGGGGGCATTTACTACCTTTTCCACTTTCTCTTTGGAGACTTTACTACTTTTGCAGGAAGGCTTATTAGTCAAAGCAGCAGGAAATATTTTATTGAGTGTATTGCTTTGTCTTATTGCTACCTGGTGTGGCATTATTTTAGCGCGTTCCTTATAAATAATTTGAAAATTTTAACTGCTTAAATAAAGGGAAATTAAATGGCCAGTCATATTAAACAACAACTTGTTACCCTGGTGCGTGTTTATACGGATGATAATAACGGCCATATAGCCACTATGCTGGAGAAATTACATCAGCGTGATGATGTGATTGGTACGACTATTTTTCGCGGTGTGGCGGGTTTTGGCGATCAGGGCCGTATTCATCAGAGTAGTTTGCTGGATTTATCTGCTCATCTGCCAGTGGTGGTGGAGCTTTATCATAAGAGTGATAGCTCTGAAGAATTAATAAACTTTATTCATGAACAAATTAGTCAGGCTCATATAATTTCCTGGCAGGTTAATCTTTCATTTGAACATCTAGACTAGGAAATATTAATAAGATGCTTGATCCTAAACTTTTAAGAAATAATCTTGACGAAATTGCAATACAATTAGCTCGTCGTGGCTTTGTACTTGATAGGCAAAAATTAACTGCTTTAGAAACAGAAAGAAAAACCCTGCAGGCAAAAACTCAGGAATTACAGGCACAGCGTAAAAGCAAGTCAAAAGAAATTGGTTTAGCAAAAAAAAATGGCCTGGATGCCAGTGAAATGTTTGCGGCCGTGGCGAAAGTCGCTGAGCAATTAAAAACAGCTGAAGCACGTCTTAAACAGCTTCAGGATGAAACCAATGCCTTATTAATGAATATTCCCAATGTACCTCATGAAACGACTCCTGAGGGTAAAAATGAAGAGGATAATGTTGAACTGCGTCAGTGGGGTAAACTGCCTGAATTTGATTTTACTATTAAAGATCATGTTGATTTAGGGGCTGCCCTGGGTTCCGGATGGAATGCTAAAGGTGGTTTGATGGACTTTGAAAAAGCCGCATTATTATCAGGAGCCCGTTTTAGTACCCTAAAAGGATCATTGGCCAGAATGCATAGGGCCTTAATTCAGCTAATGCTTAATACTCATACTGAAGAACATGGCTATAGTGAGAACTATGTACCTTATCTGGTGCGCCCTGATGCGCTCAGAGGTACTGGTCAATTACCTAAATTTAAAGAAGATCTGTTTTCCATTGACGCGGATGATGAAACCATTAAGGGTGATAAACAATTGCATCTGATCCCAACTGCTGAAGTACCGGTAACTAATATGGTACGTGAGTCAATTCTGGATGAAGATGAACTGCCATTACGTCTGACAGCGCATACCCCTTGTTTTCGTTCTGAAGCAGGAGCTTATGGCAAGGATGTTCGGGGTTTAATTCGTCAACATCAGTTTGAAAAAGTTGAAATGGTACAAATAGTCAAGCCGGAAAACTCTCAGTGCGCACTGGATGAACTATTGTCCCATGCAGAAAAGATTCTGCAATTATTAAATTTACCCTATCGGGTAGTGGCTTTATGTGCTGGAGATATCGGTTTTTCAGCAACTAAGACTTATGATCTGGAAGTGTGGGTGCCGGCCCAGAAAACTTATCGGGAAATCTCTTCATGCAGCAGTTTTGCAGATTTTCAGGCGCGTCGTATGCTGACCCGCTGGCGTAATAAAGCAACGGGGAAACCTGAATTAGTACATACGATTAATGGCTCAGGCCTGGCGGTAGGGCGTACTTTAGTGGCCATTATGGAAAATTATCAGCAGGCGGATGGCTCGATTAAAGTACCTGAAGCACTTATTCCCTATATGGGTGGTGTGGATGTGATCCGCTAGTGAAACCAACGATTATTGCGCGCTCCTGTGCTTTGCATTCATCCCAATTGAGTCATTATGCACAGGCTCTGTCACTATCTGAGTTACAAATGCGTATAGTCGCTCAGCGTTTAAGTGGTAAGCAGACAGAGCAATCAATTGATTCAATAGTGACTGCTTCATTACAGAATATAGCGCCGCCCGGCCTGCTTAAAGATAGTGACCGGGCAGTAAAACGCATTGCCAGGGCTCTATCTGAGGGTGAAACCATTGGTTTATTAACCGATTATGACGTAGATGGTATTACCTCCCATGCAATTTTATTATTTGCTTTGCGAGATTTTTTTGGTCTAGCAGCAGAGCGTATACAACATCTGATTGGTCATCGTATTGATGATGGCTATGGTATTAGCAAGGGGCTGGTTGAACGTATTCTTAATGATAGCCAGGGGCTGCCAGAGTTAATTATTACTGCCGATTGTGGCTCCTCAGATGAAGCACAAATTGCTCGTCTGAAAGAGCAGGGTATTGATGTGATTGTCACTGATCATCATGCCATTCCACAGGAGGGGATCCCGCTTTCAGCCTATGCGACAATAAATCCAACACGTGATGATTGTGCCTACCCTGATAATACCATTGCCGGTTGCATGGTGAGTTGGTTGCTAATGAGCCATCTGAGAAATGAATTAATTACCACTGGTGTGCTCAATCAGCAAACCCCCAAATTATCACAATTGCTGGATTTTGTTAGTTTAGGAACAGTGGCTGACGCCGTATCACTATTAAGCCCTATCAATCGTGCAGTGGTTAAAACGGGCTTGAAAATAATGAATCAACTACAACGTCCTTGCTGGCAGGCAATGAAAAACCTGCTTGAATATGACTTTCAGGCATTCAGTGCTGAGGATTTGGGGTTTCAGATTGGGCCACGGATTAATGCACGTAGTCGCATGTCCGATCCTTATATGGCTTTACATTTTTTATCTGCTGCGGGCATAACCGAATCGAGCCAGTATTTGCTGGAATTAGATCAGGATAATCAGCTGCGCAAAAGCACTGAAAAAGACATGCTTGATATTGCTTTTCGTCTGGCTGCAGAACAGCTTGAGCAGCAATCATACTCCTTGCTTATTTATCATGAGGCGTTTCATGCCGGTGTACAAGGTATTGTTGCATCGCGTCTGATGGAGAAGTATGGTCGGCCGGTTATTATTTTAAGCCCGACGAATGAGCCTGGTATAGTCACTGGCTCCGCCAGAACCATTGCCCGGATACATATCAGAGATGTGCTTGAGCAGATTGCCACAAAATATCCACAGATACTATTACGCTTTGGTGGACATAAAGGTGCTGCTGGTTTAAAAATGCTCAATGACAATATTGATGAATTTCGTTTGCTTTTTGAGCAGGTGGTACATCAACAGCTAGACTCGGCCGATAATTTACGACCGATAATTTATAGCGATGGTGAACTATTAGAAACTCAGCTTAGCTTTGAGACTATAGCCGAATTAAAACAGCTTGAACCTTACGGTCGTGAATTTGAAACACCTGTTTTTGAGGGTGATTTTCAGATACAAAGTATTCGTGCAATTGGCGCTGACGGCACCCACTTAATGATACAGCTTGCCAGTGAATCGAATTCCTTCAGGGCAATCTGGTTTAAAGCTCTGGAAAAAAGTGGCGCTGATTTTCCCTTTGTTGAAGGACAGATAATTCACGTTGCTTATCAGTTAAAAGAAAACTATTATCGGGGTAATTTTTCCATACAATTGCATATTCTTTATGCCAGCTTGTAATGAATTAACTGTCGAAAATAATTGATGATTTTGCTTATTACCGGCTTTAAAAAAAATTGAAGATGGTTCTGATTAGCATTTATCTTATGCTCTGAATGGGCTTGCTTATCCTTTTTTCGTTCAATTTTTCGTCGCTGCAGGCGCTTTTTCTGCTCTAACTTACGCTGTTCATAGGCAATAAAATCAGCACCTGCTGCAGTAAAACAATTCTTATTAGCATACCGTTGAGTATGATGGTGACGGTGACCTGGGCGATAAGATGAACGGGGAGTGCTACACATATTTCTGCTCGCTAAATTAATAATTACAAGAGCATTATATAAAAAACTATGGTATAAATCTTTGCGTATTTATACCTATACAGCTGATGACTCATTTCAGATAGCTCTGTTAATTTAAATAAGGAACTAATTAACTCATGTCCCTGCTTAACATCATTAATAAATTGAAGCCGATAATACTGGTCAATATACTATGCCTGTTTTCCCTTGATAGTGCGCTTGCAGACTCTCTGGATGACATTAGAAATCGCCTGAAAGAAGACGTCAAACATGAGCAGTATAGTGCGGCCTATGGCATACTAATGGCCTTTGAAACAGAGCCTGACATTGATAGTTCCACCTATTATATTGAGGATGCAGATGATACGGTGTTAGATGTGTATAAAATACCCTTGCAGACTCAATTATATTCTGCTGGCGGTATGGATGTTTATGGGCGTATAGGATTCAATTATGCGACGATGAAAGCAAATGATATTATGGATAAGGGAATATCGGGTAATAGTATTAGGGCAAAATGGACTACTTATAGTACAACACTGGGAGTCGTTTCAGAAATTAAAATTATCGAACATTATAGCCTGATTATGGCCTTAGATAGTGGTATCGGGCGTCTGGAAAATACTGCTCAGTATAAGGGGACATTCAGTAAAGCCCTAAAGCCTGCAATTGACGGTATTCTGTTTGACTGGAGTACTAATACGGCCTTAATAAGTGGTGTTTTGGGGGCTAAATATAATACTTATTTGAGTGAAAATGAACTGGAGATTCGTGCCCATATCTCACATAGTTATGTAACTACTTTTTCTGAAACTAAAGATTTTTCCGGTTTTTCTGCCAATACCAATACCTTTTCGCTGGCTTCAGATTTTACGCATTCATGGCATACCAGGCTAATGTCATATCCCTTGTCAGGGATTGCTCATGTGGGTTATACCTCCTTTCTGGGTAGTGATCGGGATGTTTTAGGTTTTAAACAATTTGTCGAGCTGGGGTATTCAATGAAGCTGGATATATCGCAAAAGACAAAAATATTACAGTCGCTTAATATGGGTGCAAAGCTTATTGTCGGTGATAATAATATGGACGGCTGGGGATTGATTATTGGTTATCGATTCTAAACCGTAGTTTAATTGTTTTGCCTGTATTGATGATAGTTTGTCTAATGTGTAGTGCTTTCTGTTTCTGATTTACTTTCAGAAGCTTTTTCATGTGTGACATTGTCATAATCGGGTTCGTCACCAAACCAGCGATATCTGAAATTACCAATTAAACCGGAAAAAGGATTGGTGATCCCACCCGTGATAGTACCTGATTTGGCCTGGGCAATAATTTCATCAAAATTGTCTTGCTGATGATTTAAGGTTCCAGAAAAAGTAATGACAGGTCCTTTCCAAAAGCCATATTCATCCTGTTCATCTTTAAGCAGATCCAGACCATAAAATATTGCTGCGCCTTCATTTGCGAGATTCATCTGTGCAGTCATCTTCAGTGGCTGATCAAACAAGCGGGTGTTTTCTTTAAATGTTAGACCACCGCTGGCGATAAAACGTAATTCCGGGCTGAGTATCTGGAATATCTTTATGCGGGTGTTACGATCAGGCTCTCTAAGCAAATGCATATTAATATAATCATAATTAATTTCTTTGGCAAAACGAATAACACGATTGACAATCCCCAGTCCAAAACCCGAAGAGGGTAATACGGAAACAAATTCACCGACCATGGCCATTGCTGCACCACTGGAACGCAACATAATATCATTTGATGGGATCAAATGATAAACACCATTTTTACCATTAATATTAATATCAAACAGCAGTTCATTACGCATTTGCATCAGATTGCTCAGTGCGCCAAAAAATTTAATATCCACGTCAAAAACACCATCAGCCCGAGGTACATGTTTCGGGTTTAACTCTTTTAAAAAATCACCAATACTAAAATGTTTCAGGGCTGTATTAAGCTGAATATTATAGGGTTTATTTTGTCCCTTATGAAACTCTAAATGAGCGTCCAGATTCATCGGACTTTCATGAAACTTCATTTTAAAATTTTTGGCAGATAGTAATTCATCGTTTATAGTAAGTTCACCGGCTATATCCTGATAAGACATATAATCACTATAAAATAAATTGTTGATCTTTAATTGAACGAATAAGTTAATGCCACTTTGCCAAAAAGCTTTTTTTGCCGGTGTTTTATCAAAGTGATTTTTTATTTCTGCAGTGTTTTTCTGTTGTTCAGTCTTATTTTCATCTTTTTTATCAAGTTGGGCAATTTCAGATTGGGGATTAATCGCGGCTAATAATTTAAGCAGGTCATTGAGAAAAACTTCTTTACCGTCAATTAACAGATTTATTTTCTTTTGATCTTTATCGAGTTTTGTTTGTATGTTTATCATAAGTTCTGATTGACCAGAGGTGCTTTTCATAATAATCGGCAGCTTCAAGCTGAAACTAGAAAGATTGTTCATCTGGCCACTGCCATTAATATCAATTGACTGGACAATTTTATTGTTTTTATTATCAATGAGATCGTGTATTAACCATTGATGCTTAATATTATGCTCATTATCAATGGAAAATTGTGCATTGAGAGTGCCTTGTGTCAAGGTACTTTCCGGCATAACGGCAGGCTGTTTTATTAATTGAGTAAGCATGAGCTTAAGTTGACTATCAAACTTAGTCAGTATTATGGTTTGATTAAGATCAAGTTGAAAATCAGCCTGAAGATCAAGCGCATGCTCTGTTTCTTTGGCGTCAACAAAATGCATGGATAGTTGTTTTATTTTACCACGGGTTAAGTTTTTCTTTTGTTGTGCAGAAAAATCCAGGCTAATATCAAATGGACGTAATGCCGCTTTACTCTTATCCTTAAAATGTATATTGCTGATTTTAAGTGCTTGTAACATCTTAATTGTTTGTTGTTTGGCTGTTTGAGTGAGTTTGAAATGGCCGTTAATATAATCTAAACGAATGGGTGATTGAGAAAATAATGATTCATAGGGGGTTAAATCAAAATTATGCAAAATAAAATCCAATTGACCATCGGGTGAAAATTGCTGTTTTTTATTATCCAGTGAAAGGCTAATTGGTTTTTGGGTGCTAAGGGTCAATTGTCCTTTGCTCTGTGGATGTAATATATTGAGTTTAGATTTATGGATGGTTAATTGTTTACCTGTCAGACTTAAATTGTAATCAGCATCAAGTAAGGATTGTCCTTTTAATTGATGACGGGTGAATTGTTTGATAAAGGCCAGATTCATGAGTTGACTAATCGAACTGTTAATAGAACCTTTAAGCAAGATTTTTTGTTTGTCCGGTTCTGATAAATGCTGAATAGTTATCTTGCCCAGGTTTGTGAATAAGTGTTTTTTGTTATGTTTTATAGTGAGTACAGGGTAGTTTATAGCCACTGAATCCTTAGTATAATCAACGGACAACTGACTATTAATATTAATGTGGTTAAACAATAATTTTTTGTTTTCAGCTGCCTGAAGTTGTTCAAATTGTAATTGTTTAACTGCCAGCAGATAATGCTCATTATTGACCCTTGATAAGGTACTGTCTAACTTATTCAGATAGCCAGAAAATTGGTAATTTCCGGCGAATTGTTCTGTCAGAGATTGCAGCCAGTTAAAATCAAACCGATTAATCTGCATTGATATTAACTCACCCTGAGTGATAAGTTTGACATGATTTTCAGTATTTTTAAGCTTGATAATCTGCTTGTTTTTTATTTTTATAATATTTTCCTGTTTGTCTTTTATTGTTTGTGACAGGGAAAACAATGCCTTGTTTATGGTCCATGTGGATGCTTTTTTCTGCAGATGAAAATCATAATCTAAAGTGAGTAAAGATGGTAATGATTGTTGCAGACTAGTAGATGTGTGAGCAAAATTTTGAGTGAGTATTGATTGGATAAAAGGTACTTTTAGCACTTGTTGGATATTGATATTACCTGTGCTTTTTAAGTTAACAGGATTATCCATTGACGCTGTATTAAAGGGGTTGTCTAAGTGCAACTGCAGTGAACTGCTAAATTGCTCGTGTTCTTTTTGCTGGGCTCCCTGAGATAATGTTATTTGTTCTAAATTAATGAGTAGCTCGGCCTTATTAATAGACGCTGAAAAGTTAACCTTAAGATTTTGCCGGTCGACCAGAATGCCATCATTATTTGCCTGTGGCGAGGTCTTTTCTTCATGAGTATTACCACTTTTAGTATTTTGTGTTTTCGTTAAACTGTCGGCTGGAGTTTGACTATTAAGTTTTTTTTGTATTTTAAGCTGACTTAACTGGATCGGCATGCTTGATTTAAGCATTAAGGTTTTGTTGTTAACCGCTAGATCAATTTTGCCATCTAGAACCCCCTGTTTAATACGATGCTCAGGAATAAAATCATTAAACCAGTCAAGTGATAACTGCTGGATATTAATACTGGCCAGTTCACTATTTTGTTGTTCCAAAAAATGGGGCAAGTCATCTAAATCAGCCGATATTGGTTTATGGGTCACTATATTGATATATTTCTGCTGTTGGTTAAAGAGGTCAAACAGGAAATGTTCGATGACCAGGTTATTTTCATTGATACGGGCAGTTAAGTGATTTTTGATGACAATTTTTTCGGGCAGCGATGATTTTTCTGTGGAAATAAAGGATGTATAATTTTCTATTTTAAAACTATCATTAAGTTTGACCGAACCTTGCAGCCTGCGGGTGTTATAACTGAATGTAGCATCCAGAAGTGCTTCTATTTTTGGTAGTTTAAGGCTGCCAAAATGGCTTAAAAAATCTTTATCTGTATTAATTTTTAGTGAGCCGGAAATAACACCCTCATTACCATTATATCGACCCAGATAATTAATTTCAGATAATAATTTTTGTCCGGCTCGGTGTTTGATTTTTAGCTTAATACTTTCCGGATGCAATAGGTTTCTCAGATAACGGCTGCGATGTTTATCCAGCGGAAATGAGGCCCATCGGTCAGGTGCTGCTAATTGTTTCATTGCTAATTGTATGGCAAAATCCTGCTTAATGCCCTGGTGATTTGTCAGGCTAATATTGAATGTTGATTGCTGTTGATCGATCGCACTATCATTGTGTTGTTGTAAGTGAATGGTGCTGTCTAAGGCAATACTTTTAATATCTTCGATACCGGGTAAATCAGCTACATTGACCTTGAGTAAAATTGGGGCATCATTTTTTTCATTGACATTTTGTGCAGATACCTGAAGTTTGACCGCTCCTGTACTCAGGGAGTTATAACGGGCATGAATATTCAATTGCTTAATATCAATGATAAATCGACTGTCCAGATACGGGAACAGGCCGGGGAACAATACCGCTGCTTGTACTGTCTGCTTATTTTGTTGCTGGGCAGGAGAATCGTCATCAATGACTATTTCATCCAGTTTAAACTGATTAATCTTAATGCGTTGCTCTAATAAATTAAAAGGAGAAAAGCTGCTGTCAAGATGAGTGATACTAATCGTCATATTTTTATATTTGAAGTGCAGCTGCTCAATATCAAGATTAAAAGGAGTTACATGAAAGGAATTGACTTTAACTTCAGAAATCCATGTGGATAAATGATTTTTGATAATATACTTTTGCACCCCGGGAATAAAGACCAGCGACAGGCTAATGACAGGCACAATAAAGATCAATAACAATATAATTTTGATGAGTTTTTTTTGCTTAAACATTTTAGCTCAGCGGTTAGCAATGTGACTTAGTATTATAATCATTCAATGAGTTACTAGTATAGACCAGAATAAAAATTACTTATGTGCTAAATATGTTATTTGTTCAGCTCTGGAAGTCAATCCGCAGGACGTGATATAATGGCTGGTAAATAAATCAGTAGCTATTGTTAGGAACACTATGGGACAACAAATTGAATTTAATCCACTGGATTGGGATGATGATGAATCAGAGCTGACGTCTATGTACTCAGAGATTGTTGTGGATAGTGATCTTTATCGCCAATCCAGTCAGGCAAAGGTAGCGCAAAAGGCAGAAACTAAGTCTGAGGCCGAAATAGTGGCTTTTATCAACGGTGAAAAAATTCAAATCGAGCGTAATAATGCATCACCACAGCAAGCCATAAGTCAGGAAGAAGAAGCCTTTAGAAGGCAAATTGAAGATCTGTTTGAATTATTGGAGCTGGAAAAAACGTCGACTAAAACTGGAGGAATTCGGGTTTATCAAACGGATTCCTCACCATCAAGACCCTGGCGTTTTCATTAAGCCGTATTTTTTGCCTGATTTAGTAGCATCCTGATTATGTATCAGGTTATAATACGCGCTCTCTGCTGGTCCCCTCGCAATGATAAGCCGTTAACCCAGCCAGGTCCGGAAGGAAGCAACTGTAGCGGCCGACTCATGTGCCGGGGTGTGGCTAGCAGAGTCTTTATTACTTCCCAGCTATTTCTTAGCGTATTGTTTCCCCCTTGTTTATGCCCGTTATTAAAATAACCTTTGCAGCCTTTCCTGGTCTGAATCAAATGGAGCACAACAATAAATTAAGGTATAATCAATGCTTCTTAATATTCAGTTTTAACTTAGTTTATCCGGGTTTTTTATGAAATATCAGGTTCTGGCTCGTAAGTATCGTCCCAAAACATTTATGACTATGATGGGGCAGGAGCATGTCCTGAAGGCATTGACTAATGCCCTGAACACCGGGCGTTTACACCATGCTTATCTGTTTACTGGTACCCGCGGAGTAGGTAAAACTACCGTTGCTCGAGTATTGGCCAAGGCACTTAATTGTGAACAGGGCATCAGCGCTTCTCCCTGCGGTCAGTGCACTACCTGCCAGGAAATTGATCAGGGGCGTTTTATCGATCTAATTGAAGTGGATGCGGCTTCAAAAACCAAAGTGGAAGACACTCGGGAGCTATTAGATAATGTCCAGTATGCACCTACCAGCGGACGTTTCAAGATTTACTTGATTGATGAAGTTCATATGTTGTCTAATCACAGTTTTAATGCCTTATTAAAAACTCTGGAAGAGCCACCGCCGCATGCTAAATTTTTATTAGCAACCACCGACCCGCAAAAATTACCGGTGACAATTTTATCCCGTTGTCTGCAATTTAACTTAAAAAGTCTTAGTATTGAGCAGATAGAGCAGCAATTAACTATCATTCTTGAGGCAGAACAAATTGCTTTTAGTGAAGCCATCCTGAAACCTCTGGCAGTTGCCGCTGATGGTTCTATGCGTGATGCTTTAAGCTTGCTTGATCAGGCCATTGCCTATAGCGATGGTAAACCCAACTTGCCCGATATAGAAGCGATGTTGGGCTGTGTACAAAAAGACAGGGTTTTTGATTTATTAGCGGCATTGGCTAATGGCCAGGGAGCCCAGTTAATCGAGCAAAGCCGCCTGCTTGCTGGACAGGGGATAGATGCCAATGTGGTTCTGGCCGAAATCATTGAGGGCTTGCAGCGTATTGCGCTTTTTCAGCTGGTTCCTGATGCACTGGATGATAGTCTGGGCGACAGAAAGGGTATTGAACGTATTGCCAGAGTATGCTGCCCTGCGGATATTCAATTATTTTATCAAATTGCACTTAATGGCCGAAAAGATCTGCCTTATTCTCCTCAGCCGCAAGGTGGTTTTGAAATGATTTTATTGCGTATGCTGGCCTTTCGACCAGACACAGGAGATAACGATGATGCGCCGGTTAAAAAAAAAATAAAGCCGCAAAGAAAAGAAAATGATGCCGTTGATAAACTTACTTCAGCTGAGCAAAATGAGTCTTTATCTACTCCGTCTGATAATATGATAATAGCTGATGATCTTGAATTGCCACCTATCGATGCTTATGCTCAGGATAATAATATTGACATCTCTGACAAGGATAATTTAATACCTTATCAGCCGTCTGAAATGAATAAGGAAGACTTTGCTATTGGCAGTACACCATTAGGCCATCAACAGGAAGTACACGAATCTGTTGTTAATATTGCCCCAATAGCAGAGACTAAAGAAATAAACTTAATGGCGGAGTCTTTAGCTAATTCGCGGCCTCCAGCAGCTAATAAGCAGGTCTTACAGCTGGATACAATAAATGCTAATAAGTTGTCTGCTGGAAGTATCGTAAAAGCAAAATTAAAGGAAAGAGAAAATGTTGTTGCCCTGTTTGAACATCAGCAAAAGGATAAAATACCCTATGAACAGGATAATGATAAACTGGCTGATGAATGGCAGCAGCTTATTAATCGTTCTACTCTGGATGGTCTGGAACAACAACTGGCCAAGCACTGCGCTCTGGTAAGGAAAACAGCTGAGCAGGATATAGAAGTTTTTGAATTGTTATTACAATCAGTGCATAGTCATTTACTCAATGATAAAATAAGTACTCGCTTACAGGCTGTTTTACAGGATTTACTGGGTAAGCCAGTGACATTGCAAATCAGTGAATGCCAGTTACCCCAGAAAGAGATACTGGATACTCCCAGACGTCGTGAAATTCATGATGCTGAAATATTCCAGCAACAGGCAATAGAATCGATCATGAATGATCCAGGAGTACAGCAAATAGTGAACGCATTTGCTGCAAAAGTACACATAGAATCAATTAAACCAATCAGTTAAATCAATTAGGAGAACATATGAAAGGTGCTCTAGGCGGTCTGATGAAACAGGCACAAAAAATGCAGGATGATATGAAAAAAGCTCAGGCTGAGCTGGCCAAAGCAGAAGTAACTGGCCAGGCAGGCGGTGGTATGGTTTCTGTCGTTATGACGGGTCGTCATGATCTGCGTCGGGTAAGCATTGATGACAGTGTTATGGATGATAAAGAAATGCTTGAAGATCTGGTTGCTGCGGCTGTCAATGATGCCGTGCGGCAGGTGGAAGAAACATCCAAAAGCACAATGTCTGGTATGACGGATGGCCTGAATCTGCCACCAGGTTTTAAGTTGCCGTTTTAAATAGCGATGAGCCATTCCCCCCTTATCAAACAATTGATTGACAGTCTTCGATGTCTGCCGGGAGTTGGAGCAAAATCAGCCCAACGCATGGCCTATCACCTTCTGGAACGTGACAGAAATGGGGCCAGAAGGTTATCACAGGTTTTGCTGCAGTCAGCTGAACAGGTAGGTCATTGTAAAACCTGCCGTATTCTCACTGAATATGAACAATGTGATATTTGCCAGTCATCACGACGTGACCAACAATTACTTTGTGTGGTGGAAACGCCTTCAGATGTGTACGCTATTGAGCAGTCAGGGTCATTTAAAGGCCGCTATTTTGTACTGATGGGGCATTTGTCTCCATTGGATGGTATTGGCCCACAGGAACTGCATTTACATGAACTAAAGCAGCAGGTTCAGCACAATAATATTAATGAGGTGATTCTGGCGACCAATACCACAGTAGAGGGAGAGGCTACCGCACATTATATTGTTGAGTTACTTAAACCAGTAATCAATAAAATTAGCCGTATTGCACATGGCGTACCTCTAGGCGGTGAATTAGAATATATTGATGGTTCAACGCTTGGACATGCCTTTAATGGCCGTTTAGAATTTAAATAAACCACTTATTACCACTTACCACTTACCACTTACCACTTACCACTTACCACTTACCACTATACCTTTAATCGTTTGTCCTTTAAC
>Ga0256844_10000111_pt1 | contig 33265 bp, 24 predicted proteins | sample MusselsmetaG_FD_189100 | JGI IMG/M metagenome (GOLD analysis project Ga0256844, IMG submission 189100) | Mussel associated microbial communities from hydrothermal vent at the East Pacific Rise, Pacific Ocean - Mussels | ecosystem: Host-associated > Mollusca > Shell > Unclassified ... | reverse complement strand
TGATTTTGATTCTTGTCCCACTTTTATTAAGTTTAAGTGTGTAATTTTAAGAGTGCAAATTTAATGAATATCTCATAGATAAGACAATTAACTAATTTTATTTTTTGCAAAATCAACAGCAGACTTAAAAGTGTCAAAAATATGGTTTTCTCCAACAATGGATAGAAAATTATAGGTATCTAAATCTTCTAAAACTCTTTTGTTTACACCAGATAAAACAAGTTCTGTTCCTGAGTTTCTCAAGACCTTTAATACATCTTTAAAATTATGTAAACCTGTTGAATCGATAAAAGGTACATGTCGCAAACGAATAATCATGACTTTACTTTTAAAACCCGTAGCTTTTAAGGTTTCTGTATAATGTTTTGCTGATGCAAAAAATAATGGTCCATTAATTTCATAAACGGATATTTCTTTTGGTAAGTTGGATAAATCAGCTATTAAATCACTATCAATTTCTGGTGGTATTTGTATAACACTATCCGACATTCTTTTCATAAATAAAAGTGCTGATAATACTACGCCAATTTCTATTGCTACAGTTAAATCTACAAAAACCGTTAATAAAAATACGGTTAACAAAATAGTGATGTCAAATTTTGAACCACGTAAAATAGACCTAAAAGAACGCCATTCACTCATGTTGTATGCAACTACAATTAAAATCCCTGCTAATACAGACATGGGTATTAATTTTGCCCATTTTCCAAATAAAAGCATAATTAATAATAAGGTTATTGAATGTATGATACCTGATATAGGTGTACGACCTCCATTTTTAACATTGGTAGCCGTTCTTGCGATAGCTCCTGTAGCGGGAATTCCTCCAAAAAAAGGTGTAACAATATTGGCAATACCTTGCGCGATTAATTCTGTATTAGAACGATGATTTCCGCCAATCATACCATCAGACACTACAGCAGAAAGCAAAGACTCTATACTTCCTAATAAAGCTATAATTAATGCTGGAGCCATATAGTGACTTAAATTATGGTAATCAAAAATTGGCATTTTAAAATTAATTTTATTTGGAATTTCACTAAAAAAACTTTCTATAGAAGTTACTGGAATTTTATAAAATTGAACGATTAAAGTCATTACAATAATAGCTATAAAAGAACCTGGTATTTTTTTAGTTAATTTAGTTGAAAAAACAACTATTAACATGGTTATTATTGTAATAACTATGGCATACCAATTGATATCCATAAGATGATTGAAATACAGTTGCCATTTATTAATAAAATCTGAAGGAACTTTTTTAATTGGTAATCCTAATGCATCTTTTACTTGTGTTGAGAAAATCACTATAGCTATTCCACTAGTAAAACCAACTACTAATGGATATGGAAAATATTTTAAAAGAGAACCTAATTTTAGCAATCCAAAAATAATTAATAATACTCCAGATAAAATAGTAGAAATAATTAAACCGTCAATTCCATATTTTTCTATAATTCCAAAAACAATGACAATAAATGCACCTGTAGGACCACCAATTTGAACACGGCTACCTCCAAAAGTAGAAATTATAAATCCTGCAATTACAGCGGTAACAATACCTTTTTCTGGAGAAACACCAGACGCTACTGCAAACGCAATAGCTAAAGGTAATGCAATGATTCCAACAACTATACCAGATAACACATCTGCAGTTACTTGTTTTTTGCTAATACCCGATTTTAATAAACTAAAAAGTTTAGGTTTAAAAAGAGATTCCAAAATTATATTTTTTAAATAGTAGTTTGCAAAACTACTCATTTTTAATAAACCATTTCAAACTTTGTAGTATTATCCTCGTTAAAAACTTGGGTAAAAATTTCTTTTGCAATAAAACTAGCATTAGTAACATCCAGTTTAGAAATTATCTGATAAACAGGTGCTTCTATTGTTTTATCGTACTTAGTTTTATTAGCATATGAAGTTTCAATAACTTCAAAATTAAGATTTTCGGCATAACTCAATAGTTTTTTTACATAATTTAATTGCTCTTTTTCAACAACTTCAAATTCAATATTAATTTTGCCTTTTTCGTTATGAAAATACAAGCAGTTATTTGTGTTAGATGCTAAGCCAATATAGTTGGTTTTTAGTTTATGTCTAAGTAGGTTTTCAAAAAATAAATTAAATCCTTCAAAAGAAACAGATTTTAATTGCTCTTTAATTTTGTTTGTTTTCTTGTTATTGAAATATAATAACACAGCCACTATAGCAAACATGACAACTCTTAAAAGTATTCCAACTCCTCTTGTTTTCATATTATTTTATCATAAAAAAACGGAAAACGAAAGTTTTCCATTTGAGTTAATTTTTTACAAATCTAATTTTAAGCAAAGCTCTTTTAATTGTTCATCGTCTATATTTGCAGGAGCATCAATCATGACATCTCTACCAGAATTATTTTTTGGGAATGCAATAAAATCACGTATTGTTTCTTGTCCTCCAAGAATAGAAACTAGTCTATCTAAACCAAAGGCTAAACCACCATGAGGAGGCGCACCATAAGTAAAAGCATCCATTAAAAATCCAAATTGTTCTTGTGCTTCTTCTTTTGTAAAACCAAGATAATCAAACATCATTTCTTGTGTGTCTCTATCATGTATTCTAATAGAACCACCACCAATTTCGTTACCGTTTAATACCATATCGTAGGCATTGGCTCTTACCTTTGCAGGTTCAGTTTTTAATAATTCAATATCTTCTGGTTTTGGTGAAGTAAACGGATGATGCATAGCGTGGAAACGGTTAGTTTCTTCATCCCATTCTAATAACGGAAAATCAACTACCCATAATGGTGCAAATACTTTAGGATCTCTTAAACCTAAAATCTCTGCTAATTCCATACGTAAGGCACTCATTTGAGTACGTGTTTTATTAGCTTCACCAGATAAAACTACTACTAAGTCACCTTTTTTTGCATTAGTAACCTCAGCCCATTTTGCTAAATCGTCTTGATCGTAAAATTTATCTACTGATGATTTAAAAGTACCATCGTCATTACAACGAGAATATACCATACCTAAAGCACCTACTTGTGGACGTTTTATCCATTTTATTAAATTGTCTATTTCTTTACGAGTGAATTTATTTCCGCCAGAAACAGCAATTCCTAACACCAATTCTGCTGAGTTAAATACATTAAATTCTTTGTGTTGAGCAACTTCATTTAACTCACCAAATTTCATATCAAAACGAATATCTGGTTTATCGTTACCATAAGTTTTCATGGCATATTCATAAGTCATTCTTGGGAATTTATCCACTTCAACACCTTTGATTTCTTTTAGTAAATGTCTGGTTAATCCTTCAAAAGTATTTAAAATATCTTCTTGTTCCACAAACGCCATTTCACAGTCAATTTGTGTGAATTCTGGTTGTCTATCGGCACGTAAATCTTCGTCTCTAAAGCATTTTACTATTTGGAAATATTTATCCATTCCACCAACCATCAATAACTGTTTAAAAGTTTGCGGAGATTGTGGTAAAGCGTAAAATTGCCCTTGGTTCATTCTACTTGGTACTACAAAATCACGAGCACCTTCTGGAGTAGATTTGATTAAATATGGAGTTTCAACATCAATAAATCCTTCTTTTGAAAGGTAATTACGAACTTCCATAGAAACTTTATGACGAAAAATTAAGTTTTCACGTACAGGATTTCTTCTAATATCTAAATAACGATATTTCATACGAATATCTTCTCCACCATCAGTTTCATCTTCAATCGTAAAAGGAGGCGTAACCGATTTGTTTAAAATAGTTAATTTAGAAACTAAAATCTCAATTTCACCAGTTGGAATATTTTTATTTTTAGACTGACGTTCAATCACTTTTCCTGTTACTTGAATTACGAATTCTCGCCCTAAACTTTTTGCTTGTTCAAAAACTGCTTTATCCGTACGATCTTCATCAAAAATAAGTTGTGTAATACCATAACGATCACGGACATCTACCCAAATCATAAATCCTTTATCTCTAATTTTTTGAACCCAACCACTAAGTGTTACTTCTTGGTTTACATTAGTTAATCTTAATTCTCCGTTATTGTGACTTCTATACATAATCTTATTTTTTGAAGGTGCAAAGTTACTACAATTATAAGAACAATTAAAAAGCGAACTGAATTAATTCAAGTTCGCTAATTTTTTTTATTTAAGTTTAAGACAATTTATAAATTTTTGACTTCAACTTTAACTTTAAAAATCTTTTTTGGAGTTGCTATTTCTTCAAAAATATTAGTCTGTAATTGTTTTTTAGTATAGATAGCACACATACTATTAGAAACATGATAAATATTATTGTGTAATTTTCTAGGAGTTCCATCTAATATTCCAGCCAATACTTCCGATCGCATTTTTTCTGGATTATAAGCATAATCATGCCAAACAACAATAGTTTCATCGTGAATTAAATGTTTAAAAATATTTTCAGTATCACTTTTTACAAAGTCATAAGTATGATTACCATCAATAAATATTAAATCAAATTTTTTATTTAAACCTTTATAATCAAATGTTAAAGAGTTACCAAAAAGGTGAGTTATATTTTTTTTATTTTTAGAGAAAAACCCATGTAAATCGGCATATTCTTTTGGCATATTTAGTTTTAACATTTCGGCTTTAGATAGATTTAAAGTATAGCAATCTTTAGCAGTTTCAGAAACATTAATAACACTTTCACCACGCCAAGTACCAATTTCAAAATAAGAACAATTTTCAATTTGATTTGCTAATGCTTTTAATAGTAAAATATCTGTTGGTAAAGATCCACCGCCAAGAAAAGTAAATGTATTTAAAGTTTCATTTAAATTAGGAATTAATTCTTCAATTTCTACAACAGGTAAAGTAGTTTTATTAGGATATTTATTTTTAATTATATCATTCCAAACATCATCAGAATTTAATATATGGTTTATCAAACTAGGTTGCTTAATAACTAATGATATTGTTTTAAAAAGTTTTTTAAGTTTACTCATTTAATTTTGTTTAATGATTTTAAATATAAACCTGTAAACACATTACATATTTGTTTATTACTAAATGTATCAACAACATATTTATGCATTTCTTGTTTATTTGGTGATTTAGAATTAAATATTTTTAAAATTGACGAAACCATTTCAGTTTCATTTCTTGGTTCTATCAATAAACCATAATCATTTGGAAAATATTCTGAAATTCCACCAACGTCAGTAGAAATAACAGGTGTTCCACAAGAAAAAGATTCTAAAATAACACATGGTAAATTTTCAACATCAGAAAACAATACAAATACATCTGCATTTTGAAAATAGTTTACAACTTCTTTATGAGGAACTTGATTTTTGAATGTAATTTTAGATAAATCAATATTTAATTTTTTAGCATCAGCATTATAATCTTCTGCGTTTCCACCAATAACATTAATATGAAAATCGGTAATTTTATTTTCTAGCTGTTTTACAACATTTAATAAACCTTTAATGTTTTTAACATATGCCATAGAAGAAATATGCAAAATGTTAAAAGTCTTGTTTTTTTTATTGTAACTTGGAGTAAATCTTTCTGTATCAACTACATTAGGAACTGAAAAATAGTTTCCATCTAAACCAAATTTTTGCATTGCTTCACCTAAATCATCACTTACAGGACAAACGAAATTTGCATTTTTAACAATAATTTTTGAAATGAATTTTTCAATAAAACCTATTTGTTCATTATAAGGTTTATGATATAGTGTATGATGCTCTGTGATAATATACGGAATATTTTTTTTCTTTTTTAAACGATATGCAAAAAAACCTCCTGGATAAAATTTATTAACATGAATAACATCAAAAGGAGTTGTCATTTTTATTAATAATTTATATGCTTTAATAAATCTATACCATTTTAAAAATGGGTTTTTAGAGTTTTTAACATAGGCAATTATAGTTCTTATACCATTTATATTTTTATCTGATATTTCAATTTTATCTCTTAAATTATCGTCAGATTTTACATGAATAACACTTACTTTATGCTTTAAAGATACAGCTTCTGCATGACGTTGAATAAAGTCACCATTAGATTTTAATATCCTTGAAGGATACCAACTTGCTAAAAAAAGTATATGTAATTGTTTCAAATTATAAATTTTGATTCAAAGATACTATTTACTTGTTAATTAAATGTACTATTTTTGTTTGAGTAGATAACAAAATTTATTTTATGATTGTAATTGGTGCTAAAGGATTTGCTAAAGAGTTATTAGAAGATTTAGTCTCTGATAAATATAATTATAATAAAGATAATTTATATTTTTTTGATAATATTTCTAAAAATGGACCAGAAGAATTATTTAATAAATTTAAAATACTAACATCTTTAATTCAAGTTGAAAAAATTTTTAAAGAAACTTCAAAAGAGTTTAGTATTGGTTTAGGTTTTCCAAAACACAGAAAAAAACTAACTGAATTGTTTGAAAATTTAGGAGGCGAATTGACATCAGTTATAAGTAAAAATGCAATTATAGGTTCATTTGAAAATGAAATTTTTAACGGCGTTACTATTATGAGTGGAGTACAAATAACTAATGGTATTACTATTGGTAAAGGATCGTTAATTAATTTAAATTGTACAATTGGTCACGATTCTATTATTGGTGATTTTGTAGAATTATCGCCAAATGTAAATATTTCTGGCCATTGTAAAATAGGTGATTGCACTAGTATTGGTAGTGGTTCTACGGTTTTACCGAATATTATAATTGGTAAGAATTGTATTATTGGAGCAGGTTCGGTCATTACTAAAAACATTCCAGATAATTCTGTTGTTGTTGGAGTTCCTGGTAAAATTATTAAGCAAAATAATTAGTTTTAATGATAGAACTAACAGTTAGTATTTTAACAATTACATATAATCACGAATTATATATTGCTCAAGCATTAGACAGTTTTTTAATGCAAAAAACAAACTTTGATTTTGAAATTATAATTGGTGAAGATTGTAGTACAGATACCACTCGTAAAATAATTGAAGAATACCAACAAAAGTATCCAGAAATAATAAAACTACTTCCTAAAACTGAAAATCTAGGTATTGAAGCTAATTTTCTAAGAACAACTAAAGCTTGCAAGGGTAAATATATCGCAATTTGCGATGGTGATGATTATTGGCTTGATGAAAATAAACTACAATTACAGGTAGATTTTTTAGAAACTAATAATAATTTTAGCGCAGTATCTACTTTAAAAAAGGATTTTATTCAATCTAAAAATAAATTTAGAGAAAAAACTGATACAATTAAAGGTGAAGTAAAAGTATTAAAGTTTAAAGATTTTTTATATAACAGTTATTTAACACCAGTTACAGTAATGTTTAAAAATTCTTTAGTTCAAAAATATGTTAAATTGTATTCTAAAAATCAAAATGAATTAACATTTTTAGATTATAGTATATGGTTGTATTTATCTTTTAATCAAGACATTGCAATTTTAAATAAATACACAGGAGTTTATAGAGTTTTACAAGAAAGCGCATCGCATTTTAATGAAAATAAATCATGGATTTTAGAAAGTAAATTTTATAGAGATTTTAAATTTTATAAAAATAATTTTAGTGAATTAGATAATAATATGATGGAAAAGGCTCTATATTATAAATCTACAAAGTATTATATAAATGCTTGTATTGCTAAGGATAAAGAAGTTTGTAAAGAGTTTTTAATAATCTTAAAAGAGAATAAAGATTACCTAAGATATAATTTATTAAGAATAAGTTTAAAATTTGATAAAGGAGTGAAGTTTACTCATTTTATAGAAAAATTAAACTTAAGATTAAATAAAAAACTTTTAAAAAATAGTGATGATTATTTTATGAGTTAAACTCAGATTGATTTGATATTAAAATCAATATCTTTGTAAATATATAATACACGATATGATAACGATAAACGATTTCAATTTTAAAGATAAAAAAGCATTAATTAGAGTAGATTTTAATGTTCCATTAAATGACGATTTTAATGTAACTGATGCTACACGAATTCAATCTGCCAAACCGACAATAGACAAGATATTATCTGATGGAGGAAAGATTGTTTTAATGTCACATTTAGGAAGGCCAAAAGGAGTTGATCCAAAATTATCTTTAAAACATATTGTTGATAATGTAGAGGAGATTTTAGGAGTAAAAGTTAAATTTGTTCCAGATTGTATAGGTTCTGAAGTTGAAAAATCTGTAGCGGATTTAAAAAACGGAGAAGTGCTTTTGTTAGAAAATTTACGTTTTTATCCAGAAGAAAAAGCTGGAGATAAAGATTTTGCAGAACAATTATCAAAATTTGGCGATATTTATGTTAATGATGCTTTTGGAACTGCACATAGAGCTCATGCATCAACAGCAATTATTGCTCAGTTTTTTCCAAAAAACAAATGCTTTGGATTACTTTTAGCTAAAGAAATTGAAAGTATAAACCATGTATTAAATAATAGTAAAAAACCTGTAACAGCAGTAATTGGAGGAGCAAAAGTTTCTAGTAAAATTGATGTTATAAATAATATTATGGATAAAGTAGATAATATTATTATTGGTGGTGGAATGGCTTTTACTTTTATTAAAGCTCAAGGAGGAAATATAGGAAACTCTTTAGTAGAAGATGATAAATTAGAATTAGCATTAGAAATTCTAGATAAAGCTAAAGCAAATAAAACACGTATTCATTTACCAATAGATGTTATTGCTGCAGATGAATTTAGTAATGATGCAAATATTATAGAAATAGAAGCAAATGATATTCCAGATGGTTGGATGGGATTAGATGTTGGTCCAAAAACTAATGTTGGAAATGCATTTGTTATTGCAGGTTCTAAGACTATATTATGGAATGGTCCTTTAGGAGTTTTTGAAATGTCAAATTTTGCAAAAGGAACCAAAGAAATTGGTAATGCCATAGCTGATGCTACTGTTGAAGGTGCTTTTTCATTAGTTGGTGGTGGAGATAGTGTAGCTGCAGTAAAAAAGTATAAATTAGATACTCAAGTAAGTTATGTTTCTACTGGTGGTGGAGCAATGTTAGAAATGTTAGAAGGTAAAAAATTACCTGGTATTGAGGCAATATTAAAATAGTTAAAATTTATTGATTGAGTATTTTAAATTACAAATCAACTAAAAATAAAATCAATAAATATTTAGTTTAACAACTTAACATACAAATGAAATACACAAAATTATCAAATACAGAAATTAAAGTAAGTAAAATTTGTTTAGGAACAATGACTTTTGGTGAACAGAACACAGAAAAAGAAGGTCATGAACAATTGGATTATGCTTTAGATAATGGAGTTAATTTTGTGGATACTGCCGAAATGTATTCAGTTCCAGGAAGAAAGGAAACTCAAGGAAGTACAGAAAAAATTATTGGTTCTTGGATTGCAAAAGGAAATAGAGATAAGATTGTGTTAGCAACAAAAATAGCTGGACCTTCACCAGGAATGTCATATATTAGAGAAAATATGAATTTTTCAAAAAAATCAATTCATGATGCTATTGAAAAAAGTTTAACACGTTTACAAACTGATTATATAGATCTTTATCAATTACATTGGCCAGAGAGAAAAACAAATTGTTTTGGTGTTAGAAATTATCGTCATTTTGAAGAAGAACAATGGCAAGAAAACTTTGCTGAGGTTGTAGAAACATTGAATAATTTAATTAAACAAGGTAAAATTCGTAATTATGGTTTATCTAACGAAACGCCTTATGGTGTTTTGCGTTATTTAGAAGAAGCAAAAGAAAATAATTTAGTATCACCTATTACAATTCAAAATCCATATAGTTTATTAAATAGAACATTCGAAATTGGAAATGCAGAGATTTCTATTAAGAAGAATATTGGGCTATTAGCTTATTCTCCTTTAGCTTTTGGAATATTATCAGGTAAATTTTTAAATGGAAAAAAACATCCAAATTCAAGAGTTGAATTATTTCCTCAAATGGCTAGATACAATAGTTCGGAAGTAGATAATGCTGTTATTAAATATGCAGAAATAGCAAAAAAATACAATTTAAGTTTAACTCAGATGTCATTAGCTTTTGTAAATCAACAACCATTTTTAACTAGTAATATTATTGGAGCTACAAACTTAACTCAGCTTAAAGAAAATATTGACAGTATTAATATTACTCTATCTGAAGAAATAATAAAAGAGATTGAAACTGTTTTTGTTAGTCAACCAAATCCTGCACCTTAATATTGTTGAGTAAATTGTTCTAACAGTTTATTTTCTTTTCCTCTAATTTCAAACAGAACTTTATTATTTTTAAAATCAAATTTTAATAATCCAAAATTTATTTGATGAATTACCTTGCTTACTCTAAAAGGATTTTCTTCACCTGAAAAACCTGTATAAGCATGTGTTAATCCACTTGATGTAAAATCAATTAATGGATAGTAGAATTTACCTATATTCTTTTTTGATATCTCAGCAATATGACGATCGCCAGATAAAATAATTACATTTTTAGCTTTGGAATTAATAATGAGTTGTTCTAATTTTTTAACTTCATGTGGCATATTTCCCCAAGCTTCAAAACCATGCTTAGATGATAAAAATTGAATACTACTATTTATTATAGTAAAATTAGCTTTTGAATTATTTAATTGCTTTTCTAACCATTGCCATTGTTGTTCTCCAAGCATAGTTCCTTTTTCAAATTTATTTGGAATATATCTTTTTTTTCCTGTTACATCTTTGGTTAGTTTGCTTCTAAAATAACGTGTATCTAAATTGATAATTTTTACAGAATTACTATCTTTTGTTATAATATTTGATGAATAAACTCCATCAATATTTCGTCTTTTATCATTTAATGGAACATCAAAAAAATCTAATAATAAATGCTTAGCTTCATCTTTAATTGGATTTTCTAAACCACCATCGTTTAATCCGTAATCATGGTCGTCCCAAGTACCAATAACATCAACTTTTTTAATAAATTGCTGATACACACTATCCTGTTTGAACTTTTTAAAATTTGTAGCTAAAACTAAAGGATTATTGGTGTCCGAATAAATAATATCGCCTCCCCAAATAAATGTTTTTGGTTTGTTTTTTAGGATCTCTTTAAATAATTCATTTTGAATTCTCTGGTTATTACACGAACCAAATGAAATGGTTAGATCTGTATTAAATTTATCTACCTTTACTGAAATATTACTTTCCTCAGTAGATTTACAAGACGTAATTATTAATAAGATTGCAATTATTAAATTTTTCATTAGTTATAAAATTATATTTTTTAAATTATCGTCTTTAAAAGTAATTAAAAATAAAATCTCCATATCCTTATTAGACATGGAGATTTTTAAGATTATTATAAAACTATTTAATAATAATTTTTTTGTTTAATATTTTACTTCCATCAATAATTCTAACAAGATAAACACCTGCAGAATTTGATGATAAATTAATATTATGATTTGAACTATTAATTTCAGATTTGTAAACTCGTTGTCCTGTAATAGTATAAATCTCTACAAAAGCATTATTTGAAAGAGTATTATTTGTATTAATAACAAAATTACCATTATTTGGATTTGGATAAATATTTATATTACCCATCGAGTTATTCTTAATTCCTAAAACATTAACAACATTTACAGAATAATCTTCAACTTCACCATAAGTAGTATTTCCACAAGAAGTAAAATTATCAGTATAATTAACTCTTAACCTCATGGTTGTAGACCCTAATCTTGCATCTGCAGGAACTGTAATGGTAGCAGTACCAGTACCTAAACCAGTTGAAGGTATATCACTTAGATAAGTAAGAGTAAAAAACTCGTTTGTGTCATCAAAATCACCATCGTAATTCCAATCAATCCAGCAACCCATTTGATCTCCGCTATAATCTGTACCATTAATTATTGTGATATCATAAGACTCTCCTAATGTTAAATCTGTAGATATATTAGTAAAACCTGTATAAGATGAACCTAAAGCACTTGTATTATCAATACTACCAAATATTACTTGTTGAATAAATTCATCAGCAGAATCAGCTCCAGCAGTACAATATTCAGGTACAAAACCTATAATAATTGTAAAATCTTTTTGAGCTGAATATTGATTACTTGAAGCTCCAGTAACATTATTGCTTACAATTGCTTCTGTACCATCACTTATTCCAGCATCAGCTGTAACATTAAAAGTAAATATTTTTGTTTCTCCAACATTTAAAGTATTAACAGGAGTTGAAGCATTATTTATAGTTAAACCTGCAAAAACAGTTGATAAACCAGATAATACATTTGTAACATCAGCATGACCAGAATTAGTAATTTGAATATTTAAATCAGCTGTTTCTCCTGGGTCTAAAATACTGTTTCCATTTCCAGTTGCAGTATCATCAATTGTTAAGTTATTAATAGAAAATTCTGGTGCATTAACTTTAACATGTAAAGTATTTGTCCAAGTATCTGTACCATCTGTTATTGAAGCATCAATTTCAACTATATATTGATCTACTATATCATCATTTACAGTTAAATTAAAGGCATTTGTACTGGTAGAACTTACACTATTAGCATTAATTGTTCCATAGTTAAAATTGTCGTTTATAATACTAGCATTAGCATCTGTGGTAGATAAAGTAGCAATAACATTATTAGCATCTGCAACACCTACATTTTTAAGTGCTACATCTAAATCTAGAGAAGATCCAAAATTAATTTCATTTAAATATGATTCTACAGTAATATATGGTCCACTAGGAGCAATAACTGTAGCAGTAGATAAATAAGTGACCTTGTTAAATCCTACCACTGCAATATTTAAAATATCTCCAGGAGTTAAAGCACCAACGGTAATAGCAGCAACACCACCATTAACAGTAGCAGATCCAATTATAACATTATCCTTAGATAGTGTTGCTAAAGCACCATCTAAATCACAACTTACATTAAAAGTAGCTTCTCCTGTAACAATTTGACTATTATGAGAAATTGTCATATTGGAAGCATTATCAGTTCTTACATATAATGAAGGATCTCCAAAACAAGTCCAAGTATCAATCATTGGAATATCATTAGATTCTTCAATCATTTGGAAACATCCATTTATTGAAATACCTGCATAAGTCCTTTTTGTTCCATTTACAGATGCTCCAACTAATAAATCAACCATTTCATCTTGAGCAATCATTGGAGGCGACCAACTTTGATTAATTGTAGATGCCATTATTGCAATTGCACCTGTAGGTTCACCATTATTTTCTGCTCTTAACCAAACTTCTCCAAAACCTGTGGTATTTACAAAAACACCATTTACACAACCAACTGACCAAACAAAAGGTAGTTTATTATCATTTGTTAAATTATTAATATCATTAATATTAAAACCAGAAGTTGCCCAACTAGTTTCACTTCCATGACCTGTGTAATTAATAATTCCAGTTCCTGAATTTAATCTATTTGCTACAACTGAAGCTGCTGGATTTCCACTAGCATCTTCACCACCTTGAGAACCATCAAATATTTCAGCTGCTGGATTAACATAGGTAAAAGCTGTTAAATCAGTTTGAAAATTTCTTGCATGTTGATAGTCATATTCTCCATCATCACCAGGACCTTGATCAGAAGCAATAGCTGTTGCTTGATTTAACCAATCTACTTGTAATTGATCTCCCATTTCATATTCAAGTGTTCTTTGAACTTGTGTAATTACATGAGCTTGAGTTTCTGCAGAGAATCGCCCTACAAAAAATTCTTGATAATGATCACTACCTGTTATATATCCATAAGCATTATCAGAATCTCCTCCTAAACCACCACCAGAATTAGTTGGTACTTGAGCAGAATCACCAACTAATAATAAATAAGTTAACCCATTAGTATTATAATAATTTTCAACAAAAGTTTTAATGTTTGGTGCAGTACCACCAGCATCAGTAACAGTTACCATTTCACAAGGACGACCAATAGTATTTTTCCAATTTACAAAAGGTTGCATGTCTGTTGTCCAATCATCATAACATATAACTAGCATTTTACCTTCTTCTTCAAGAGGAGTATATCTACTGTTTATTGTTTCATAATTAATAAAGTGATTAGTATAAATATTTTTATACTCTCTTGATACTTTATTAAAACTACGATGACGAACTAATGGATTTTCACCATTTTGATCTTTTACAAAAACTTTCACTTTAATATCCGAATAGATACGTAATGTTTTTGTTATAGGATTATATTGAAAAGGAAAAACATGTAAAGCTTGACCTCTTACATCTCTAATTATATATGGAGTATTTAATTTAGTTAAACTTTTAGGGTAAAACTCGTTCTTATTATATGCTTCTCCATATTCATAAGGAACAGTAGAAGGATCAATATCTCTTGTGAAATTACCTTTTGATGGTGCAATGTTAATATTTTGAATTTCAGTAAATTTTGAAGATAATATTTCAAATTCCATCGATGCCAAATCTGGAATAATTATAGACGAAGTGTATTTTGGTAAATCAGGAGCACCTTTTTCTAAAATGGCACTTAAATCATCTGCTAATATAACTTTAGCATCTCCTTGTGGAGTTCTAACAGTTTTAAAATCATACGATTTAAAACTAAAGTCAATTTGAGTTTCATTATTAGTTGAATAAATTAAATTTGAACTGTTAGTTTGTGCATTTAGCGTAACAGCAAATAAAAATGTAATGAGTAAATAAAATAAATTTTTCATTTTTGTTATTTAAGAGTTTTGTTTGATTCAAATATAGCAACTAAAACACTTTTTACCCTATTTTAAATTAATTGTTTTATAAAAATATTTCATGACCACTTGGTCAATTAAAAAAAATATTGTAATTTTGACCAATCGTTCAGTCAAAAATTTATTATGTCACCAAAAACAAACGAACAGTTTAATCAAATACGAAATGAAAGTAGAACCAGAATTATGGTAGCTGCTTTAGAACTATTTGCTATTGATGGTTATCACAATACATCCATTAGTAAGATTGCCAAACATGCAGGTCTTTCAAAAGGATTGATGTACAATTATTTTGAAAGTAAAGAAGAACTTCTAAAAGATGTTGTAGTGATGTCGTTAGCAGATGGCTTAGAGATGATGGAAGAAATGCAAGTTAAAATGACTACAATGCAACCAAAAGAAATAATGAAATTCAGTTTACAGATGTTCTTTAAAATGTTGGTTGATAATAAAACAATGTGGCGTCTTACTTTTTCCTTAGCTATGCAGACAGCAACAATGCCAAATATCACAGAGGTTATACGTAAAATATTTCAAGATGCTATTAAACAATTTGAGATGTTGTTACAATTAAATGGAGTGAAAGATTATATAACTGAAGCTAAAATATTAGCTGCACAATTAGACGGAATTGCAATGCATTACCTAATCTTTGAGAAAACGTATAATTTAGAAGAAGTAAAAGAAAAATTAATTAAAAACTATTGTAACAATGAGAAATAAATTATTAATCAGTTTCATAATTTTAGGAATTATTAGTGTTTCTGCTTATACCTTAAATATCTTTCCAAGATTTATAAATTTTGAAGTAACTCAAGATAAAACAACATATGTAAAACCAACAGTTTCACAAGAAAAAACAGCCTTAGAAATCGTGAAAAAATCTGATAAAATAGCACGTGGAAAAACCTCTTATGCTGAAGTTAAAATTACTTCTGTTAGACCAAAATGGTCTAAAGAAATGATTTTGAAAATTTGGTCAAAAGGTTCAGATTATAGTGTATCATTGGTTACTTCACCTTCTAAAGAAAAAGGTTCGGTTTTTTTAAAACGTAAAACAGAAGTTTGGAACTATGTACCGTCTATTGAACGTACCATAAAATTACCACCATCAATGATGATGCAAAATTGGATGGGAACAGATATGACTAATGATGATATGGTAAAACAATCTTCTATAGTGGTTGATTACACACACAAAATTATTGATAGTGAAGTAGTAATTGGTTTAGATTGTTATAAAATAGAATTAACACCAAAAGAAGATGCTGCAGTTGTATGGGGGAAAATTATAATGTGGATTGATAAATTTAACTTTATGCAGCTAAAAGTAGAATTTTACGATGAAGATGCTTTTTTAGTTAACAAATTAGTGGCTTTTAATCCTAAAAAATTTGGTGATAGAAAGCTTCCATCTAAAATTGAATATATTCCTGTAGAAAAAGAAGGGCAAAAAACAGTTATAGAGTACAATAAATGGCAATTTAATATTCCAGTTAAGGATGTGTATTTTACGTCTAACTATATGAAACGATTACGATAGAACTGATAATGAAAATAATAAACATTCATAAAAGAACATTTAATCAGCCAAAGGAAATACTTGGTGAATTACTGGGTAGTTTATCTACTAAAGAGGATAAAATTTGGCCATACGAAAAATGGTATTCTATGAAATTTGAAAATGGATTAAAAATAGGTTCAAAAGGAGGTCATGGTTCAATAAGATATACCATAGAAAAATATACTCCAAATGAGTTTATTCAATTTATATTTACAAAACCAAAAGGTTTTATTGGTGTTCATAGTTTTGAGATTAATGAACTTTCGGATGATAAAACAGAACTAAAACATACTATTAAAATGGATGTTAAATTTGTTGATTTATTTAATTGGATTTTTGTTATTAAACCACTTCACAATGCCTTATTACAAGATGCTTTAGATAAAGTTGAAAACCATTTCAACTCAAAAAATAATGTAGTAACAGAATGGTCTTTTTGGGTAAAATCATTACGAAATTTATTAAAATAAAAAAATGATACTAAAATTAGCTTGGCGAAATCTTTGGCGAAACAAAAAACGAAGTATTATTACTATTTCATCTATTGCAATTGCTGTTTTTTTAGCTGTTTTTATGCGTTCTATGCAATTAGGAATGTATGCAAACATGATTAAAAATGTAGTTGGATCTTATTCTGGATATGTGCAAGTGCATCATAAAGGTTTTTGGGATGAACAAAATTTAGATAACTCATTAGAATTAACTGATGAGTTGATTACTCAGGTAAAATCGGTTAAAGGTGTAAAAAATGTCATACCACGATTACAGACTTTTTCGTTAGCATCAAGCAACAAATTGAGTAAAGGTGTTTTTATTCAAGGTGTTGAAATGGACAAAGAAAAGCTGCTTTATAATTGGAATAATCGCTTACTTAATGGAAGGCTTTTTTCAGAAAACGAAAATAGTATTATTCTCGCTAAAGGATTAGCAAAATATTTTAAAAAATCGATTGGTGATACCTTGGTTTTTATTGGTCAAGGATATCATGGTATGTCTGCCACAGGAAAATATGCTATTTGCGGAATTGTGGATATGAAAAATCCTAAATTAAATGAATTGAGTGTATTTATGCCTTTAAATATTACTCAAGAATATCTTTCTGCTCCAAATAGAATTACCAATTTAGTAGTGGATAAATCAGAAAATATTGAAACAGAAGAATTAGAGCAATTATTAATAAATAAACTTGATAAAGAACAGTTTGAAGTGATGTCTTGGAAAACCATGTTGCCAGAATTAGAGCAAACCATAGTTGCAGATAGTGTTGGTGGACTTTTAATGGTTTTTATCTTATATATGATTATTACTTTTGGAATTTTTGGAACGGTTTTAATGATGACACAAGAACGTATTTACGAGCTTGGTGTAATGGTTTCAATAGGAATGAAAAAGTTAAAACTAGTCATAATGTTAATTGTAGAAACACTTATTCTGAGTTTAGTTGGCGTAATTACAGGAGCAGTTTTAGTTGCTCCATTTGTATTTTATTTTCATGAAAATCCGATAAGTTTAGCTGGTGATCAAGCTGCAGTAATGGAAAATTTTGGTTTTGAAAGTACTGTACCTTTATTGACAGATTTTGATATTCCATTAACACATGGATTAATCATATTTTTTATCTCATTGGTAATAACCATTTATCCAACAATTACGATATTGAAATTAAACCCTGTAAAAGCGATGAAGAGATGAGTTTTGAAAAGTAAAGAATGAAGAGTTAAAAATGAAAAGTGAAAATGAACAAATCCACGAATAAACAAATAAACAAATCCACGTTTTAATGAAAACATTAATAAAAATAGCATGGCGAAACGTTTGGCGTAATAAACTCCGAAGTAGTTTGGTAATTTTATCTATTGTACTTGGAATTTGGGCTGGATTATTCTTAATGGCGATGACTTTAGGACTAAATGAGCAACGAATGGGTGGAGCTGTAGACACTTATCTATCACATATTCAAATTCACAATCCTAAATTTAAAGAAGATCAGAATATTAATTATTTTATTGAAGATAAAGATGCTATTATCATTGCAATTAATTCCAATAAAAATATAAAAGCTTTCGCTGAACGCATTGTAGTTACAGCAATGGTTGCAAATTCTTCAGGATCAAAAGGTATACAAATATTAGGAATACATCCTGAAAAGGAAAAAAAACTCACTAAAATATATAACAAGTTAACTTCGGGAACATATTTTACCAAGTTCAAAAAAAACCCTGCTATTGTAGGTCAGAAATTAGCAAAAAAGTTAAAACTGAAAATCCGATCTAAAATTGTAGTGACTTTTCAAGATTATAATGGCGATTTAAGTTCGGCTTTGTTTAGAGTTGAAGGAATTTATAAAACGAATAATTCAATTTTTGATGAAGGTACTATTTATGTCAAAGCAAGTGATTTAGAAAATAGTATTGGTTCGCAAGGAAAAATACACGAAATCGCCATTTTAGGAAATTCCATTAATGATATTGATAATATTCAAACTTCGTTAAAAACAAAAATCACCAAAAGCAAAGTAGAAACTTGGAATGAAATATCACCTGAATTAGGTTACGCACAAGAAATGATGGGTTCAATGGTTTTTATATTTATGGGAATTGTATTAATAGCCTTAGCTTTTAGTATCATCAATACTATGTTAATGGCAGTTTTGGAGCGCAAAAAAGAATTAGGAATGTTAATGGCTGTAGGTTTAAATAAAAAAAGATTGTTTATAATGATATCTTTAGAAACAATTTTTATTGTCATTATAGCAACACCGATAGGTATGTTACTGTCTTATTGGTCAATTAGTTATTTTCAAAAATATGGAATTGATTTATCATCCGTAGCCGAAGGATTAGAAAATTTAGGAATTGGCTCAAGAATTTATACATATTTACCAAAAGAATTATATATACAAATCACAGCAATGACCTTGTTAGTTGCTTTTTTAGCATCTATTTTTCCTGCAAAAAGAGCTTTAAAGTTACAACCGTCAGAGGCTATTAGATAAAATAGTAATCATATAACTTTGAGTGATAATATGACTTTAAAAAGAAAAAAATGAAAGTAATAGAAACCCAAAACATAAGCAGAATTTACCATCAAGGAGAAATTGAAGTTAAAGCATTAAACAATGTTTCCATTGATTTTAAAAAAGGAGAATTCACAGCGATCATTGGTCCTTCAGGATCTGGAAAAACCACATTTTTAAATGCTATTGGTGGTTTAGATAAACCAAATTCTGGTAAGGTAATCATTAATAATACTGATATTACCACACTTAGCGAAAATGAAATGATTGATTTCAGACTAAGAAATATAGGTTTTGTTTTTCAGGCTTATAATTTAATTCCTGTATTAACAGCCAAAGAAAATGTAGAGTTTGTCATGCTAATGCAAGGAAAATCAAAACAAGAAAGAGAAAAAAGAGCCATACAATTACTTAAAGAAGTTGGTTTGTCAGCACAAATAAATCGCAGACCAAATCAGTTATCTGGAGGACAACAGCAACGAGTTGCTGTAGCAAGAGCTTTAGCCTCAAAACCACAATTTGTATTAGCAGATGAACCAACTGCAAACCTTGATAGTACTTCTACAAGTGATTTATTAGACATCATGCAACAACTCAATAAAGAAGAAGGAATGACCTTTGTTTTTAGTACACATGATCAACGTGTAATTGATAGAGCAAATAGAATAATTACCTTAGAAGACGGAAAAATATTAAGTGATGTGAAGGTCTAAAGTTTGAAGACATAAGTTAAACATCATTACGAGTGAAACGTGGTAATCTCTCGAATAGAACTAAAATTATGAGATTGTTTCACTGTGTTAACAAATGACAAATGCAGTAACAGATTACCACACTTCGTTTGCAATAACAAAAAAATGAAAAAACTACTTTACATACTACTTTTATTTTTCATAGGAAATATCTTTTCCCAAGAAGAAAAACCAACATGGAAATTTAAAGATAATGTTGTTATAAACGGATATGTAAAATATTTGCCATCAGTTTCTTTTACAGGAATTGATAATTTTTATACCAATATATTAATTCATAACAGGATAAATATCAAAGCTTATGTAAACGATAATTTTACCGCTAAATTATCTTTAAGAAATCGTATTACTTATGGTGAATTGGTAAAATTAAATCCGAATTATAGTAAAACTATGGATGTAGATAATGGTGAATTGGATTTGTCGTTTTTATTGGTTGACCAAGAAGCGTTTATTATCCATTCTATTATTGATAGAGCTTATGTTGATTATGCCAAAGGTAAATGGCAAATTCGCTTGGGAAGACAACGTATTAATTGGGGAATTAATTTAGCATGGAACACCAATGATTTATTCAATGCTTATAATATTGTAGATTTTGATTACGAAGAAAAAGCTGGTGCTGATGCTGTAAGAGTTCAGTATTTTATAAAAAACAGTAACCTTGATTTTGCCTATAAATTAGGAAAAGATATGGATAATTCTGTGGTAGCTTTGATGTATAAATTCAATAAATATAAATATGATTTTCAAGTATTAGCTGCCAATTATAATACTGATTTGGCAATAGGTGCAGGTTGGGCTGGAAATCTGAAAAAAGCAGGTTTTAAAGGAGAAAGTACTTTATTTATAGATAAAAATAATTCTGATAAAGTATTTAGTACATCAACATCCGTTGACTATTATTTTCAAAAAGGATTATATCTCAACGGAACATTTTTATATACAAGTAATGGTGAAACGAGTTTTAATCCATCGGTTTTAAACTTTATAGGAAGTACTTTATCAGCAAAAAAACTCATGCCAACCAAATATTCCTATTTATTACAAGCATCTAAAGAATTTAATCCACGATTTAAAAGTAGTATCACCACTATTTACGGTGCAGGAATGGATTTGCTTTTTGTAATGCCAAGCGTAGATTACTCCATCAAACAAAATTGGGATTTGAATTTAACTGGACAATTATTTTATGCAAAAACTGTGGAGAAATTCGATAATTTAAATAACAGTATTTATTTGAGATTACAGTATAGTTTTTAAAAAAAAGCTAATTTAGCATTATGAATACAATCCTTTACGAAACAGAAAGATTATTAATACGTCCAACATCAACAGATGATGCACAATTTATTTTTGAGCTTTTAAACACACCACAATGGATAGCAAATATTGGAGATCGAAACATAAAAACTGTTCAAGATGCGGAGGATTATATTGCAGTTAAAATGTTACCTCAATTTAAAAAATTAGGTTTTTCAAATAATACTGTAATCAGAAAATCTGATAATAAAAAGATAGGAACTTGCGGTTTATACAAACGTGATGGTCTAGAAAATATTGACATTGGTTTTGCTTTTTTACCTGAATTTCAAAAACAAGGCTATGCTTTTGAAGCTTCCAAAAAACTCATTGAAATAGGTTTTTTGAAATTTAATATTACTACAATCAATGCCATAACAACAAAAGAAAATATTGCTTCACAAAAGCTAATTAAGAAATTAGGATTTGCCTATCAGAAAATGGTAAAAATCCCAAATAACGATGTAGCTTTAATGCTTTTTGAGTTGCGTAATTCCTAAAAAACCAACATTATTCCTTAGATCACATTAAGTCATCTGGTGAATAATTAATCAAACCTTTAAATCTATCTCAAATTTTCCGTAAATTGCAGCACCAAATCAAGCAATTTAACATGGAAAAAATTACACAATATAAACCAAAAAATAAAATACGAATTGTAACTGCTGCATCACTTTTTGATGGACACGATGCTGCCATAAATATTATGCGTAGAATTATCCAATCAACTGGTGTTGAGGTAATACATCTTGGTCACGATAGAAGTGTTGAAGAAGTAGTCAATACAGCTATTCAAGAAGATGCAAATGCCATTGCAATGACTTCATATCAAGGAGGACATAATGAGTATTTTAAATATATGTACGATTTATTGCAAGAAAAAGGCGCACCACAAATCAAGATTTTTGGTGGCGGTGGCGGCGTAATTCTACCTTCGGAAATTAAGGATTTGATGGATTACGGTATTACCAGAATTTATTCGCCTGATGATGGACGAAAAATGGGATTGCAAGGAATGATTAACGATATGATTGAAACCTGTGATTTTAATGTAGCCGATTTAGAAATTCCAGAAATTACCAAAATTAAAGATAAAGATGTTAATGCAATTGCTCGATATATTTCTTTAGCTGAAAATAAGCCAGAGGAATATGAAAAGGTGGTTAATTTTTCTAAAAACAATATTCCTGTTCTTGGTATTACAGGTACAGGTGGAGCAGGAAAATCTTCTTTGGTAGATGAATTAGTTCGACGGTTTTTAGCAGATTTCCCTGAAAAAGAAATTGCTATTGTGTCTGTAGATCCTTCCAAACGTAAAACAGGCGGTGCTTTATTAGGAGATAGAATTAGAATGAATGCTATTAAAAACGACAGAGTTTATATGCGTTCTTTGGCTACTCGTCAATCTAATTTAGCTTTATCAAAACATGTTAGCCATGCTATTGAAGTTTTACAAGAGGCTAAATATGATTTAATTATTTTAGAAACTTCGGGTATTGGGCAAAGCGACACGGAAATTACCGAACATTCCGATATTTCGTTATATGTAATGACCCCAGAATATGGTGCTGCTACGCAATTAGAAAAAATTGATATGCTTGATTTTGCTGATTTAATTGCATTAAATAAATTTGATAAACGTGGTGCATTAGATGCTTTGCGCGATGTTAAAAAACAATATATGCGTAACCACGATTTATGGGATACACCAATGGATGATATGCCTGTGTATGGTACGATTGCCAGTCAGTTTAATGATCCAGGAATGAATAGTTTGTATCGTGCAATAATGAATAAGATTGTTTCGAAATACAAATTAGATTGGCAAAGTTCTTTTGAGATTTCTCACGAAATGAGCGAAAAGCAATTCATCATTCCACCAAACAGAACTCGTTATTTATCTGAAATTACCGAGAATAATCGTAATTATGATAAAATAGCCAAAGAACAACAGAAAATAGCACAAAAATTATACGGTATTTATCAAACAATTTGTTCCGTCATTGCAAGTGAAATAAAGCAATTTCACCTTACCGAAAACGGACTAGATGAAGATGTCATTTTGAGTGAAGCAAAACAATCTGTTGATAACGAATTCTTAAGTCTATTATTCAAAGAATTTGGAAGAGTAAAAATGGATTTAAATCCTCACAACTGGCAATTAATATTAGGTTGGAATGCTAAAAAGCAACGTTACCAAAACGAGGTGTATACTTTTAAAGTTCGTGATAAAGAGATTAATATAAAAACACATTCCACTTCCTTATCTCAATTACAAATTCCGAAAATATCTTTACCAAAATATGAAGCTTGGGGAGATATTTTATATTGGATTTTATCCGAAAATGTTCCAGGAGAATTTCCATTTGCAGCAGGAATTTACCCTTTTAAACGAACTGGAGAAGATCCAACCAGAATGTTTGCTGGTGAAGGTGGACCAGAACGTACCAATAGGCGTTTTCATTATGTAAGTGCAGGTATGGACGCAAAGCGTTTATCAACTGCTTTTGATAGCGTTACCCTTTATGGAAACGATCCAGATTTACGACCAGACATTTATGGTAAAATTGGTAATGCTGGTGTTTCGATATGTTGTTTAGATGATTTAAAAAAGTTGTATTCAGGATTTGAATTAACCAATCCAATGACTTCAGTTTCAATGACCATTAATGGACCAGCACCAATGATGCTAGGTTTCTTTATGAATGCTGCCATCGATCAAGAATGTGAAAAGTATATTGTTGCCAACGGATTAGAAAAATCAATTGAAGAAAAAATCAATAAGATATACAAAGAAAAAGGTGTTGTAAAACCTGCATATCAAGGTAATTTACCTCAAGGTAATAATGGTTTAGGTTTAATGCTTTTAGGTGTTACAGGAGATGAGGTTTTACCTTTAGATATTTATACTAAAATAAAATTTGAAACTATTGCTAAAGTTCGAGGAACAGTACAAGCCGATATTTTAAAAGAAGATCAAGCACAAAATACTTGTATTTTCTCTACCGAATTTGCTTTGCGATTAATGGGTGATGTGCAAGAATATTTTATAACAAATAATGTACGTAATTTTTATTCGGTTTCTATTTCTGGATATCATATTGCCGAAGCAGGAGCAAATCCTATTTCACAATTAGCATTTACCTTGTCTAACGGATTTACTTACGTGGAATATTACCTTTCAAGAGGTATGGACATCAATAAATTTGGACCAAACTTATCCTTCTTTTTCTCTAATGGAATTGATCCAGAATATTCGGTAATTGGTCGTGTGGCTCGTAAAATTTGGGCAAAAGCTCTAAAGTTAAAATATGGAGCCAATTCCAGAGCACAAATGTTGAAATATCATATTCAAACTTCTGGGCGTTCTTTGCACGCACAAGAAATTGATTTTAATGATATTCGCACAACCTTACAAGCACTTTATGCTATTTATGATAACTGTAATTCTTTACATACCAATGCGTATGATGAGGCAATTACGACACCAACCGAAGAAAGTGTTCGTAGAGCCATGGCAATTCAGTTAATAATTAATAAAGAATTAGGATTAACAAAAAATGAAAATCCAATTCAAGGTGCATTTATCATAGAAGAACTAACCGATTTGGTAGAAGAAGCCATCTATAAAGAATTTGATAGAATTACTGAGCGTGGAGGTGTTTTAGGTGCTATGGAAACAATGTACCAACGTAGCAAAATACAAGAAGAGAGTTTGTATTACGAAACCTTAAAACACACTGGAGAATTTCCAATTATTGGAGTAAATACGTTCTTAAGTTCAAAAGGTTCACCTACTGAAATTCCAAAAGAAGTCATCAGAGCTACTGAGAAAGAAAAACAATATCAAATAGAAGTGGTCAACAATCTTAATAAAGGAAACGAAAGTAAAGTTCAAGAACAACTACGTTTATTACAAGAAAAATCTATTAATAACGAAAATATTTTTGAACAATTAATGGAAGCTTCTAAAGTTTGTTCTTTAGGCGAAATAACCAATTCGTTGTTTAGTGTTGGAGGACAGTATAGACGGAATATGTAAAAATATTTTATATATTTTCCACTTTATTTATTTCGTAGAAGTTAATATAATTAATGATTGACAGTTAACTATAATTCAAAAATAATAATAATTGAATACTTTCTTTATAAAAAAATGTAACTTTACAACTTAATATATTTCAGTAATTTAAAATTCATATGAAAAACCAGATAATTATACTTTTATCATTTGTTTTAATATCACTTTCGTTTATTGCTTGTGAAGGCGAAAAGAAAGTAAAAACGGATACAGAAACAGAAAATAAGCAAACAAAAACTGTAGAAAAATGTAAAAGCTTATTTATTATTGCAGAAGATCGTTCTGGATCTACTTCAGATCATCGTAAATTAACAGCAACAGATTATAAAAAAGTATTTAATCAATTTCAACAAAAAGCAGATGGACAAATTGCTGTTCGTGTAATTGGAAATCCTGCACCAAGTGAACGAGAATTTTTTATGTTACCTATTTTGTCACAAAAGGAACTACAAGAAGTTCCACAAAGTGCAAAAATGAGTATTAAAGGCAAAATCCGTAAAGAAAATAGGCTTATCACAGAAGAAAACAATAAAATAGCTACTAAAAACATACATAATATTGATGGTTTTATTAGTGAAAAAATTAGTAAGCATGTTCTTAATTATCATCCAAATAAAAATAAAGATATTACTAATATTGATGATGCTTTAAAACATCTGGAAATGAAAGTTAACGAGCCAACTTTTAGAAATTATGATAACATTAATATTCTTATAGTTAGTGATGGTCTTCACGACGCAACTAAATTAAAATCAGCTTTAATTTTTAATCCAAAACCAAGAGTAAATGTATTCTTAATTGGTTGGAAAGATAAAAGTGTGTTTAATAGTATTGCCAGTGTAGATTCTTTTGAATCTGTAGATGGATTTATTGCTTATTATAAAACTTTAAAATGTAAAAAATAAAAACTATGACTTCTAGCCAACAAATAAAAGCAAAAAAAGAATTTGAAGTAGCGGATACATTTGCAAAAAAAGCCAATGATGCAGTACATACTGCAAACTCTGCATTTAAAGAGTACACTACAGAAAAAGACCGCTTAGATAACTGGAAAAGTATCATGTCAACAGCACCTGTTGTTTTATTTACAGTTATTTTCTTTATTGTTTCATTTGGTGAGTACATGGTAAGTAAAGAAATATATAGAGAGTTTAACGATCGTTTTCCTTGGGCAATTGTATTTTTTATAGCAGGAGTATTTGTTTCTGAATTTTTAGTTTATAAAATGTTTAAACAAAAAAGAAATTGGAAGCGTTATGAAATGGATAGAGATTCAAATAATGACAACTTAACTGATGATGAAAAAGAGGCTTCAATTAAAAAGGTAACAAACAATTATTTTATTTTTGGATTAATTTTAGGGTTGTTACTTATTAGTACTATAGGTTTTTTATCATATAAAAGAGTACAAGAAGAATTAGCTGCAGGAATGCGTGAAAGTGGTTTTGGAGTAATGGATATTATGCCTGTATTATTGTATATTATTGAGATTATTAGTGGTTCTTTTATATTATATTTACTTAAACAAATTGGGTTAAGTAGAGAAGTTACTAACCTTTATGAAAAATATAATAATAACATTTTAACAACAAACACCTTAACAGGAAAAGCTGTTAAAAAATACCAAGATGCAGAAAAATTAAACTATGATCCGTTTAACTTAACTATAAGTGATAATATTCATACTGTTTTTCATCGTCATAAAACAGTTACTTTAGATAATAAAGAAGAATACATTAAAGAGGTAACTAAATTAAATGATTTTTTTAATATTAATTTAATTGATAAAGAAGGAAAGCCTTTAAGTAGAGATGTAGCTGTGATTACTAACTATAAATTTACAGCAAAAGGAAGTACTGATGTAAGTGGAAAACTAACTTTACAAATTGAAGGAACTTATTCAGGAGATTCTGTTAAACAAATATTTATTAGAGAATCATCTAATGCTTTAGAATATGAAACTGTAAATGGAGATTACGATTTAGATAAAGAAAAAGTACATACAGTAATAATAGGATAAACATTTATTTTTTTTCATAGTACAAAAACCTTTATTTTTACTCTTAAAGATAAATACGTTCTATAATGAAAAAACATATCCTTAGTAGTTTGTTAATTGCTTTTACATTACTACTTACCATTCCATCAAATGCTTGTACTACAGCTGTAATTTCTGGTAAATACACTAAAAGCGGAAGACCAATGCTTTGGAAAAACAGAGATACTTGGTTTATCAATAATATTTTACATCATTATGATGATGGAAAATACTCTTATGTTGGCTTAGTAAATTCTAAAGATTTAGAATTTAAAAGTGTATGGATTGGAATGAATTCTGAAGGGTTTGCTATTATGAACTCAGCTTCATATAACTTGAATTTTGGTTGTAATGCGAAACTAACTGGGTTAGAAGGTAGAATTATGAAAGAAGCATTATCTACTTGTAAAACCTTAGCAGATTTTGAAGCTTATCTTAATGCTTTACCTAAACCAACAGGATTGGAAGCTAATTTTGGTGTTATTGATGCACAAGGAGGAGCAGCTTTTTATGAAGTAGGTCATGAAACGATTGTAAAATTAGATGCTAATGATCCTACAATTGCTCCTTTTGGATATATAATTCGTGGTAATTATTCCCATACCGGACGCTTAGGAAATGAAAGTGGTGGTTATATTAGATACAACACAGCAAGTGAATTATTTTACGAAAAAGCTTCTACAGATGGTATTACAGCACAATATATTCAACAAAATGTAGCAAAAAGTTTAAGGCATTCTTTATTAAAAGAAGATTTGGTAGATGTAGCAGGACATTTAGACCCTAATCACCCAAAATTTAAACATTTTAGAGACTATATTGCACGTTCTGGTTCATCATCATCTTGTGTAGTTGAAGGTGTTAAAAAAGATGAAAATCCTAATTTAACAACTCTTTGGTCTAATGTAGGATTTCCATTAACCTCTGTTATTATTCCAACATGGGTTTCTGATGCAGATTTACCAGAAATTACCTTGTATAATGAAGAAATAAAAGATTCGCCTATTTGTCATGCAGCTTTAAAATTAAAAGATGAAAAAGTTTTACCAATCCGTTGGGGAAAAGCAGAGCATCAATATATTGATGTTAATTCTGTTTATAATAATAAAGGAACAGGAATTACACAAGTTCTCAAAAATTATGAAGATGAAATTTATAATAAAACCTATCAAAAATTATCAAATTGGAGGTCAAAAGGAACTACAAATAATAAAGAGATTAAAAACTTTTATCAATGGATAAATTCTTATATTAAAGAAGCTTATAAAAAAGAATTTGAGATTAAACTGTAGTTTTTGATTAATCAAAAGATTGCTTCGTCGCTCTTTCAGGCTTCTCGCAATGACAACTTTAAACTAAAAATATTCTTGAAAAAAGTTAGCCAAGTAACCTGTAGCAAAAAGGAAACATTATGAAAAACCTAAAATACATTTCCGTTTTATTATTAATATTCGCTCTTTGGTCTTGTTCGGCTCAGAAAAATGTAAAAACAAATCCTGTAAAAGCTAAAAAAATACAAGTAGGCGTATTTAATGGTCAAGGTGCTGGTTCTGTAAGTATTATTGAAACTCTTGAAGCCTTAAAGATTGATAAAGGTATTTATGCTTTTGAAATCAGTGCATCCGATATTATTTTAGGAAAATTAGATAATATAGATGCTTTAATTTTTCCCGGAGGAAGTGGTAGTAAACAATTAAATAATTTAGGAAGTAAAGGAAAACAACTAGTAGAAAAATTCTTAAAAGAAGATGGTAAAGGTGTAGTAGGGATATGTGCAGGTGCTTATATGTTATGTTCAACTCCTAGCTATCCAAGTTTGAAAATTGCTGATGCTATCCATATTAGAGAGCATTATGATAGAGGTAAAGGTTTAATTCATTTTAAATTAAATGAAAAAGGAGCTACAATTTTTCCAGAATTAAAAAATAAAAATGTTTTTGTTCAATTTTATGATGGACCAGTTATAATACCATTAAATAATGATAAATCATTTGCCGAATTAGGTACTTATGTGAGTGATATTCATATCAATAAAGGAACTCCAGAAGGTGTTACACCAAACAAAACTTTTTTATTCAATGAGCAAATAGGTAAAGGAAAAATATTTGCTATTGCTGCACATACAGAGTCTACACCAGGAATACGTTTTATTGTTCCTAGAATGGTTAGATGGGTTACCAATAACAAATTAGTTTCGTATGATAAAAAATGGATAAATCCAGATAAAAATAACAAGGATATTTCATTTACTTCAGATTTAAAGAAAGAAGAACGTAAATTGTGGTGGACTTTATTTGAAAATGATGCTCAAGTTAAAATGCAATCTATGAAAAGACTATATGAAATGCATTCTAGAAATGGCGTGCGTTGGTATATGGGTTTACTTAGAGATACTAATCCAAAAGTAAGAGCCTTAGCTGCAACATTGTTAGCAAAAACAGAATATACGTATGCTACACAACAAATTAAAGATTGTTTAAAAGTAGAAACAAATAAAACTACAAAAACAGCTATGAATAATGCTATAGACTTGTTAAGCTTATAAAACTAAGTTTTTAATTGCTTATAACTAAAAACATAAAGGTAAGTTTTAATATTAAGTTATATTTTATAAAATAAAAAGCGTCTTTACCAAAGTAAAGACGCTTTTTTAGTGGTAATAATTTTATAATTACTTCTTAATCATTTTCATTGATGCTATTTTACCATCAATTTCAACTCTCATAAAATACGTTCCGATACTTAGTTTGGAAGTGTCTATAGTTAACATTGATTTGTTTTCTGGTGTTATTTTAATCAATTCTTGACCAAGTAGTGAATATATTTTAACTGAAGTAAAATTAGTATTAGCAGTTAAATTAATTTTATTTTCAAATGGGTTTGGAAAATAATTAAAATTAAAATTAGATAAATCATTTACTAATGCACCACTATCTGTTACTATTAGTTCTACAGGAACATTAACAATTGGTTCATCAGGATCATTACTAGAAATTTTAATATTTCCATTATAAGTTCCTGCTGTTAAATCAGTAGCATCAAAATGTACATCAATATCAACCGAAGTTCCTTCAAATACAGTACCTGATGTTGGAGTAGTAGATAGCCAAGAATTATCTATAAAAAAGCTAATTTCATTTTCTATTAATTCCACCATATCATCTTTACCATTTGCATTATCGTCACCTTGAAAATTATCTGATTGAAAAGAATTAAATAAACTATTTTGATTTGAATTTAAAATAATAGCTCCACTTGTAGGGTTTCCGTCAAAAGCGGCTAGTTGAGTTCCACTATTGATAACATCGACAATTTGTCCGTCAATATTAGCTGTATCATCAGTCCAATTAAATGAGTTTATGATATTTGGGTTATTAAATATTTGATGATTTGAATCTACACTTGAAAAATTAATTGGAGCTGATATACTATTTATAAAGCTAACACCCATAACATTAAATATAGGGTGTGTACTAGTTTGATAAACACTCCAATCAGCATAAATTAAATAACCATCATTTAAAAGATGATTATTTAGATCAGTTAAAACATTATCATATGAATGGCTTCCGTATGAATTTACTATTACTAAATCCCAATTGGTTCCATTATTAAGTTCATTTTCTAAAACATTCCATTCAAAAACTTGTGTAAACGACAATCCTAAATTAGTTAAAGCTTCAACATAATAAGTATGTTCAAAAGTACCTTGTTCTAATACTAATATATTTAATAAACTATTTGTAGTAAAATACGTTTTTTTAGAAAATTCTGGTGAAATTGTAATATTTTCTAAACTATTTTCAACTTCACGAGGTGTTAAATTATCAGTTTCTGTAACCCAATATCCAGATTCAATATTTCTAGTTGGCACTACTGTTGTTAAAATAGAATAATCCAAACTATCATCACCTGTATTACTTATATTTAGTATTTGTGTTGAAGTTTCATTAACTTCCAATGTTTCATGAAGACTTAAAGGATTTACAATAATATTAGGAGTTCCAGACCAAATAACCTCAACTGTATTTGAAGGATTAGATTCTCCTTCGTCATATACAGAAGTAATATAGTAATTATAAGTACCATATGATGGTAATTGATCTGTATATGTAATATCTAATGTAGTATTAATAACACTATCATCTCTATAAACATTAAAGTTTGTAAAATCAAACTCAGTATTATTAGCTTCATATACATATGTTTGTCCATGAGAAGGATTTGGTGATTGCTCTGTTCCTATTGGATCAACATTACAATTATAACATGGATACGAGTCATATACATTTCTTGTTTCACTTTGATTGACATCTCCAAAAGCATAATTACTGTTTAAGTCTTCTAAATATGCAAAATCAAACTCTGCTGTTCCATTATTATTAGCATCAGCCATTGATATACCTACTTTACCTGAAGTAAAAGTATTGTCAAAATAAGTTCCTTGTAATACTCCATTAATTCTTACATCAAAATATCCATTTGCAACAGAAATTTTTAATGTATTCCATGCTCCAATACTTGTGTTGATGTCACCACTTGCAACCCAGTCTTGAATTAAAGTCCAATTTCCATTAACAATTTTAACTAAAGTCCAAGCTCCATTTGTACAATAAAGCAATTTATATGTATTATTCCAATATCCATTACTATCAATAGAATTAGGATCGCCATTAAAGTATAAAGCCATATTACAATCACTTCCGCTAGTTTTTCGCATTCTAGATTCAAATTCAAAATTAGAAAAATCTAAATTATAGTAAGTAGATGAAGCTTGTGCAGTACTAGAAGAAATATTTTTATTACCATTAGTCACATTCCAATTTCCATTCACATTAATCCAATTTGTATCAGATATAAAATCATCATGAAAACCAGTTGTTTGATTCCAATTTAATATAACTTCTCCTGTAGTTTCATTTAAATCGGCTGTTAAGTTATATGGATATTCTAAAGCAGATGTTGTAAATGTAATTGGTCCAACCCAAACACTATCATCATCACTAGGATTTACTCCACAATTAGCTCTTAAATATACATCATAAGTTGATGTTACATTTAATCCAGATAGTGTAAAAGGATTTGTACTTACTTGAATTGTTGTTCCTGAACCTTGTGCAAAACCGGTAGTTCCATATTCTATTTCCCAATCTGTTTCTGTATTTCCTGCTGTCCAAGATAAATCTACAGTTGATGCAGTTATATTATTTTCAATAAAGTTTGTTGGTTTTGGACATGAAGGAGCTTCATTAACACCAATATCATCAATTAATATATCATTATTATAAGGTTCTGAAGGACTATTTTCAGTGATTGTAAATCTCAATTGAATATCACCTGTTATATTGTAACTTGATAATGTGTATTCATATTCTGTCCAACCTCCATTATTATCTTGTAGATGTAATAGATTATTCCAATTTGCACCATCATAAAATTCAACATCTAAGGTGTTATAATTATTATCTGTTGAATTAACACTAAACACAGAGAAATTTACCATAGGTACATTCAAACTACTAATATCAATCATAGGAGAAAATAATGTACTTATTTGACTTGCTCCGTTTGGTGATGAACCATCAATCCATGCGTAGTTTGTTCCGCCTCCAGTAGTATGGTCTCCTGCATAAGATGCTGCATAGGCTGCATTTGTGCTGAAGTTCCAATATTCAGACCCAGATTGGCTCCAACAATTAGGTACTCCATAATTTGTAAAGTTTTCTGTAAATGGTGCCGTAAAAGTATCACAAAGTGTTGTTAAACTAATTGGCCCAACCCATA
>Ga0256844_10000110_pt1 | contig 33581 bp, 42 predicted proteins | sample MusselsmetaG_FD_189100 | JGI IMG/M metagenome (GOLD analysis project Ga0256844, IMG submission 189100) | Mussel associated microbial communities from hydrothermal vent at the East Pacific Rise, Pacific Ocean - Mussels | ecosystem: Host-associated > Mollusca > Shell > Unclassified ... | reverse complement strand
CTCTTTAGATGAAGCTGATTTTGATTCTAATTTTAAATTACAAGACCTATACAATGCAGTAAAAGAGTTAGGATTAACAGAATTAGTAGAAGACATAGAATTTAACACAAATATAAAACAATGGCAAAAAAGACAATAGAAGTAAAGACAAAAGACCTAGAGATAATCTCTAGAATGATAAGTGGGCGTGACAATGCGACAATAGCTAAGAAATTAGACAAGTCAGCATCACACGTTGAAAAGTTGGGATATGGATTATCTATTCCAGACAAAAGAGAATTAAACGAAATGATAACTTTCGCTATGAAGAAAGCGATAAAATCAGAGGCGTATTTTGCAAAATCATTTAGAGATTTAGAACAAATGAAAAAAACTTATTTATAATGGGAGACTCAATACATTATTTAAAAAGCAGAAAAAGTGATTATCTAGCAGGTGTTGACTTAGAAATATTTGAATTAGAAAACAAATCTAAAACTCTAACTATTCAGAATGTTGAGTATAAAGAGAATTTCAGAGCAAACGGAATACTAAAACAAAAAGCATTAATAATTCATTTTGTGGAAAAGTACGCAAAGCCTTTGATTTGTAATGTTACTAACTCGAAGACAATTAAAAAAGAAACTGGTATTATTGATGCTAACAAGTGGGCTGGTTTTTCCGTTGAGTTTTGGTTTAATACTTCCGTAGAAATGAAAAAAGAACGTGTAGGAGGAATTAGAATAAAAAGTGTAAACACGAACGGACTCGTAGCTGATTTAAAAGATATTGATACAAGAATATCAGACACTAAAAATAGAGCTGAATTAATGGCTATTTGGAATGATTTAGACGAATCACAACAAATAAAATATAAAGATAAGGTAGTAACAAAAAGTAAAGAATTTTAATAATGGACTTTTCAAATTATTTATTCAGAGCGCATATGGTTGGCAAAATAATAACTCCAAACAAGCCATTAACAGAAAATCAGCAAAAAACATTTGTGTCACTTTCTGAAAGGTTAGACGTAAAAGGACTTACAAAAACACAAGACAAAACATTTACAAGTTTAAAGTACAAAAAGCAATTAAGTGAAACAATAAGTTTATCCGATGGTGCTAAAAAAATACTAAGTGAGTTATCTTTTGCTGAACGATTTGGCAGGAAAATAGAAATAAACTCGCCTAAATTAACTAAGGGGATTGATGTTGAAAAAGATAGTAGGGATATCCTTTCTAGAGTTTCAGGATTATTCTTAACGGCATCTACAGAAAGAAAACGGAATGATTTTGTAACAGGAGCTATTGATATAGAACCGTCAACTGCAATTATTGATATTAAAAGCTCATGGAGTTGGGAAAGTTTTACAAAAATACTACAAGATAAACCTAATGAGATTTATTTAAGACAATTAGATTCTTACATGGATTTGTGGGGATTAGATGAGTCTTTATTGATACATATTTTAACGGACACGCCTTTTAGGTTGGTAGATTCAGAACTCAAAAGAATGGATTGGCAAAAGAATATTTTATCAGTAGATGGAGATGTGAGAGATGAAAGTATTGATGATGTTAAAAAATTAATTTCTAATCATCTATTTTCAAGAAAAGCACTAGAAGCATTTTGCAAGGAATCGGCAATTATTCATATAGAGTGGTTTAATGACTTTGTAGAAATTGAAGAAAAAAACAGGGTGCATATGATACCTCATTCATTTGATAAACAAAGAATAGAACAAAGAAACGAAAGCGTAATATTAGCAAGGGAGTATATGAAAAACAGTACACCAATGAACAATTTAACAATAATTAAATAAATAGAAAAATGCAATTAACAGGAAAAATTAAGGTAATCGGAGAAATTAAAACTTTTGGAACAAATGGTTTTACAAAAAGGGATGCAGTAATAACAACAAACGAACAGTACCCACAAGACATTTTAGTGGAATTTCACAAGGACAATTGTGCAAAACTCGACCATTTTAAAGTTGGTGATAATGTAGATTGTGGAATTAACCTAAGAGGTCGTGAGTGGATAAACCCAGATGGTGAGGCTAAGTATTTCAACTCAATAGTAGTTTGGAAAATAGGAAGTGCAGGGCAAGCAGAACAGCAAAAAGCAGACAATACTAGTCCTTTTGAGTAGTGAAAAGAAACTTAGCTATCAAGTGGCTAAATATTTAAAACTGCAATATCCAAAAGTAGTATTTAGATTTGATATAGGGGCTGATTTAAAATTGACAATTGGTCAGTCCAATATCTCAAAAAATAAACTATTACACAAACGAGGATATCACGACCTTACTATTTTAGAACCAAAAGGGAACTATTACGGTTTGTTATTGGAGCTAAAAAAAGATAAAGCAGAAGTTTACAAAAAGAACGGAGAGTTAAAAAGAAGATTCAACAAAAAAACTAATTCTTGCCATAACCAAGAGCAATTTAATCATTTAAAAACAATGAGAGAAAAGGGGTATTTCGCAGAGTATGGTTTTGGATTTAAAGATACAATTGAAAAGATTGATAAATATATGAAGTTATGAAAAATTTAAAAAGCCTAGAGTTTACAAAAAATGGTTAAAACGCACTGATTTTAAAAAAACTTAGGAACTAAACCCCCTAATCCGTCTTTATAATTCTCAATAACAAACCCTCTTCGACCTTTTTTAAAGTTGTTTTGCACCCATTGACTACTAGGACTAAGAGCGGGGTAATTGAAATAAAAGAAATCATCAGAGGTACACATGTCAAATAGTGCTTGGTGGCTATCTCCTTTTTTAATTACGATATGATTAGCTTTTTTGTAGATGTTATTGTGCTTTAAATATTGGTCTATTTTCTCAATAGTTTTAGCGTCCAAATGAACTGGCAATCCAAATTTTAAACTAACATCATCTTTACCGTGCGTAATTACAAAGCAAACATTACCTACAAAGTAATGATTTAAAAATTGTCTATAATTATTAACCTCGATAGTTTTGTATTTTAAAGATACAATTTGCTTTACTGCCGAATTAACAAAATAACCAAACTTACCAGCATGATTATCGTTACAAATATTATTAAGTACTATTTTATCATAAAAAGGTACAAGCCTGTCTAATATGTACATTTTAAACCCTATTGCATTATCAAAACTTTCTTCATCAATCATGTTTTGTGGTAAATTATGCCCTCCTCGAGTTGTTTTCTCGTTCATTCCGTCTAACAAATCCCCTAATTCATCTATGTACAAAATAGGGCTTCTTCGGTTCTTTAAAGTTTCTGCCAAGATTACATCGGCAGTATTGAATAAAGCTTCCTTATCCCATTTAACGGGGTACATAGAGTTTTTATTTTTGTTTGTATCCATTCCTATATGAACATCTGTAAAAGTTAACATATCAAAATCACTAGTTGTTATCGTTTCGTAATATTTTACTTCAACCGTTCCAATATGTTTTTTAATGATACTATCAATATCAAAGTCTTTAACCTCTTTCTGCTTAGGTTTGTATTGCGCCCATTGTTGAGATGTTCCTGGTGAATTTGTTATTTTTATTAATTCAAAATCGTCTGGAATTTCTAATAGTGGAGCTTGCAATTTTTCGGTTGTACTTGAAATATTACCGTGTTTATCCTTTTTTTTTATAACTTCGACAAACTCACGCTTTACATTGTTAGCCCTATAAATCAAAAGTTCTTGATACTGTTCGTCTGTTAAACTATACCTGGCATTACTTCTATTTGGTTCGTTTGGTTTAACATTTAATAATAGATGTTCGGCTTCGTTTTTACTTAAATTTTTTCTAGGCATAGATTACATATTAAAAATTGATTTTAAACTATCAAATATTTCTACTTGTTCTTTTTTCTTAGGAACATCATAGAAAATAATTGAGTCTTTAACTTTCTCTTTAGCTTCCTGCCTATTGTTTGCCCAGACTTTAGTTTTCATCTTCTTGCTAAATAGCTCAAAGTATATTGTATATTCAATCATCATTTTATTATTATAGTTAGTATAATTCCAATTAAAGCGCCCCTAAAGAAACTTCTTCTAGTTGTTTTTTTAAACGTCTTACTTTGTATTAATATTGTTTTATCCTTTTCAATTATTATTGATTGTATCAAGGATATTTTAGCTTTATTCTTCACAAGCAATAAACTATCAATTTTAATTTGACTTAATAGGTTTTTTCTTTGATCAAATAACATTATTCTGTTTTGAAGCTTTGAATAAATACTATCTACTTCACTGTTTGTAAAGCAATTGTTTTGTTGCGAGTATGCGTTCTGAACGATTAAGATTGTTATAATTATTAATTGCTTCATTGTACTTGTATTTATAATATTCGTATTTTCTTTTTATTTTCTTTTTATCAAGCTCTAGTTTTATAATTACCGAATCATTAGCTGATATTATCGAATCTAATCGTTTAACTTCCTCTTTTTTTTGTTGTATGTTATTTTCAAATTTTGTGTTTTTTGAAAACATAAAGTATATAGAAACTAACAACAATGTAACTAGCAATAATGTAACTTTATTTTTCATTTAAAACATCTATAATTAATTCGCAATACTCGAACAATTCGCTTTGCTCAAATTCTGACAATGCACATTGCAAATCATCTTCACTTCCTTTTCTTAACCACTCCTTAAATTCATCATCACTATTGAAGTTTTTAATGAAATTGTCAGGTATAATGCAATCAATATACGTGTTAATAAAATTTGATAATGTTATCATAGTTTCTTTTTTATGTAAAGATTATTTAAAAATGTAATACTTAGACTTATTCCACCTAGCCTTAACTCCTCGGATATCATAATGTACAAACCCATTATAAAGCCCCAGCCCTCCCTGTCTTATTTTTCCTATATGTATTAAGTGTCTTATTATTTTGTATAGCTGTTTTGAGGTGTAGTTTTTAGATGTTAAATCACTAGCCTTTCCCTTTATGTGTTGCGAGTTTCTAACTCCTCCGACATATTTATTCCATTCTGGACTTCTATATGCTGAATTTACATGAAGAGGTTGCCCTATATAATCCCTTATTACCTGCAAATTCTCTGCTAATTCTCTGATATTCCCTAAAGTGAAGTTTGGAAAACCAGAGCTGTCCTTACACTCAAACTCTTTTAGGTTAAAATTCTTTGTTAGTCTCATATCGTATTTAATAAAGATTCAAGTAGTTTTTTTATCTTCTCTGATAATTTTTTAATAATCAATGTAAATGCGTCAAACTCACTTAATACCTCTCCTGTATAAATAGTATAAGCATTTCCTATATTTGAATATCCCTCTGCTATTGTTAGTGCCGTTAGTAATACATTAACAACACGCATTGCATTGCCCCTATCTACTAAGCCCCATATAAGCCCACTAACTACAGGTATAACAAACATTATTAGTTTTGTTAATATTCCTTTTTTTGCAATTTTAGAAGATGGGGCATCTAGCCCTTTAACTGTTGCCGCCTTTATCCATCCTAATATCATGTCAAGAATCATAAAAAATAAAAGTGTAAACATAACATAAGTATCAATACCTATATAGTTAAACCACACGTAAGAAGCGCCAGCTATATAAGCTGATATTGAAAAAATACCCTTTATGCTCCAATCAATATTGTTCATGTTAATTTCTTTTATTAATTTCTTTTATTTTTATAGCTTCATCATCTATTGAATCATTAAAATGACCACCTTTAAACCACGTAGTAAAGTCAACAACAACAACAACAACAAAAACAATCCACCCAAAAATGCTTAATGTTCTTTCTTTAGCCTTTTTTCCCATAGCACTAGATAGTGTTTCTAGGTAAATACCATATTCATATCCTCTTTTACCAAGTATAACAGACCATAAAGACCTTAAATTATAATGCAAAAATATATCCGTTTCTATCGCATCGTTTAGGCTATACTTGTTTATCGTTTTTAAAAAGCTCCTAGTATTTCTTTCTAGCCAAAAAACAGATAGAAGATTAAACGGGCTCAATAATACGCCTACAATTTTCACTAATGTACTTAATATTATTCCATAAAACAAATATAAAGCAATAACTATATAAACTATATTTAAATATAAATGTATTTTATCCATTATTTATTTATTTAGTACTTACTTAATGATGGGTGTAATTAAACACCCATCATTGTAAGCTTTTTAATTATTCAGTAACTACAACCTCTTCCGTAACTAATTCAATAGCTCCAATAGTAGGTTTCAACCCTCTAACATTTCCAAAATAATCCTTTCCTAAAAATGGAAATACAAAATTACTACCATCACTAAGAGTTTTAACCTCATCGGAGAAAGTCCAATCACTAGGAACATTTAATGTATTTGGTTTAACATCACTAAACGGGTTTAACTCAACCTCATTATAGTCCTCAATATGTTGTTTACCATCTTCTATAAATATATTATATTTATTTCTTCTATACTCTGCACGTATGCCATCTGGTCTAAATATAATATTATCTTCAACTTTAATATTGCCACCGATACAAGTAAATGACTTAGGTATTCCTCCTGTAAATTTAGCTACAGACGGATCCCATGATGATATCAATGCGCCCTCTTCAAATCCCTCTTCTACATATCCATCATTATTATGGTCTACAAGTTCCATTACATCAGCCTTTTTACCTCTAACTTTAGAGTTTATATTGTTAGCATCAATATGAACATCTACACACTCCGACAATTCAGCATCATCAAATGTAATGTTATTAACAACTAGAACATTATTGAATACACGTGGTAAAGTGATATTTGTAACACTAGGAAACTTATCTTTATCAAACCACATGTCATTGTTTCTAAAGCCGTAAAGTTGTCTTATTTTATCTCCTGATTCATCGGTATAAACAACTGTCTTCTTCCCGTCATCAGCAACTTCTACAACACCAGAATATTTAGCTCTTAATTGAGATTCGTGCCCTCTAGTTGATAATCTTTCTTTAAACTCTAGTAGTATTTGTTCTCGACCACTATTAATAACAGTGTTGTTTGTAAATATAGCATCACTAGATGAAGATGACATTATACCTCGCATTCTTGCATTTTTAACAACATTATTATAAAATCTACCATTTGAAGAAACTTCAAAAAACATACCGTTACCGTTTGTTTGTTGGTTCTTTATACTGTGAGGAGACATATGTCCACTTCTACCAACTCCATCAATATAATTACCGTAAACTTCAATAGGGTTTCTATCATCTCCTGTGTTACCTGTTTGATATCCTGTAGTAAAACACCAGTCAAACCAAACGCCATTGCCTCCAACGTTAAGAACTTTATTATTAGCAAATACACCAAATGCTTGTGTAGCGTATTTAGCAGCAGCACTATGCCAGAAGTTTTCATAAGGTTGGTAAGAATCATCTTTAAATACGTTATCTATAATATTAGCCTCTGCACTAGCTATACTACACCCTGTAACCCCATTTTGAGAAAACTCACATTTATAAATAGTTGTTAGCATATCTTTTACAGGAACATCTTTCCCGTCAAGTAGTCTAGCCTCTAAAAATTGACTCCAATAATGACCCTTGTCCTCAGCTGGTATTCTTTCTCCAAAAGGAACCTCCTCTTCTAACAAGAAATTCCACCCATTAGCTATATTAACACCGCTAAAATCTCCATTAGTGAACTTACATTTAGTTACAAATGCATTAAATCCAACCTTAACAAGGTAAGCCCCTTGACTTCCGCTTGAAATTATGGAGTACCTACTACTCATTGAAGATGAGTGTTCAAAATTAATTCCTGATAAAGTCAATTTCATAGATTTTGACAAATCCATTATAAATGACTTATTAGACATCTCAACAAGAACCTCTTCATCATTTGGATTTATTCCCTCTGGAAGCCACGCATGAACATCGTAATAACCGCTTAAATTCTTTATTGTTTGATATGTATTTTCATACAATCCATACGGATTTTCTTCCGTTAAAGCATCTCTAGTGTAACCCTCCCAAAAGTTACCAGTCGCTTGCATTGGTATCTCACAGTCCTGTAAAACCTGATATACGTAGCTTTTTGGTATATGCTTAAAGCTCTCATTAAATCTTTCTTTAGTCCACCCTAAAAGCTCCATTTGATATTTTTTAAAGGCGTCTATTTTACTCTGTCTAATTTGAGCGCCCTTATGTATTTTAGAAAGCTTATCAGTTAAATACCCTAATCTTTCAATACGAGCACCGTTTATAAATATTTGTTGTGGGTTTAATACATTGTATTTTCCATCTTTTCCTTTATTACCTTTCAGCATAAATGTATCATAATCATTAGAGCTAAGTGTCCACATATTGGCGTCTACACCCTCAACTTTTACCCAATTGTTTGGAACTTCAACCGAACCTTTTATAGTTACTTGACCTTCATTTATAGCTTTTATTGTTATTGGGTCTGCATATCTAATAGGGTCATGATTTAATCTAGTTCTAAAATCTCCACCTCTATACGTTCCATCTCCTATAAATACAGTACCTCCACCGCTTCGGCTTCTACGTCCCTGTGTTCCTACTTTTTTCTCCATTACACTAATTGCTTTAAATGGAGTAGCAAAAGGAAGTTCAGCACTACCATCTCCTGTAATATCATTACCATCTACAGATACATAGTAGTGTGGTAATGGCTCTAGTACATCAGGAATAACAACAACACCTCTATCTTCTAAATTTAAAGTACTTGGTTTTGCTGGCAGGTATGGCTTCATTACATCCTCTAAAGTTCTCTCTTTTGGAACTTCTAAATTTGAAGCTAACTTGCCATTAATCTTAATAGGCTTTTCAGACTCTATTTCAATGATTGTTTTCATTTATTATTTATTTAAGTTAATATATTAATATGTTTTTGCATCTCCAAACACAGACATACCAGCATTTATAGCTTCCTCTGCGGTGCTAACAGTTTCTAAATAAGGCTTTATATTATCCATAAATGCTAACTCTTTTGATTCAATAAGCAAAGGTAGTAGTGCCTTACCTAACCCATATACTGTTTCATTTACCTGAATCTCCTCGTGTATTTCGTATGTAAATATAAACGACCCATTTGTATCATTCTCTTTTGTAATAATAGCTATTTCCTTTCCAGAGGTTTCCGTTTCAAATTCCAAGTCAGTACCAGTGAAAACCAGCCCTGTAGTTTTTTTTATTTTAGTTGGCTTATATCCATACTTGGTAGCGTATAATGATGCTAAATAATCCTTGTCTGACCTGTTATCTTTAGAAACACCCTTTGGAATTTCAATAATTATATAATTATCTTTAAGTAAGGATATTGCATTTTGTATTTTTTCTTCGTTTGTCATTGTTTTTGTATTTATAATATTTCTTCAAAGAAAAATTCTATTGAAGTTCCACTTGCCGAAAAACTAGAAGAGCCCTCATCCATAAGTAGTCCAAAGTATATTGTATCACCAGAATCTACCACTACGTCACTTGTTACATCAATTATTGTGTCATACATTCTAGCATCTGGTATTTCTATCTGTTCATTTACTACAACTTCTAAATTTGTAGAAGTCCACGCACTAGCAGATGACCCAGTACTTACCATCTTATTCTTTAATACTCTCATTGTTATTTTTGTAGGAGTGCTTGTTTTCTCTAACTCATGAGATAAAAAAGAAAAACCAGTCATTTTCATTTTAAAAGGAGATGTGCACAAAGGCGTTGAGTGTTGTTCAACTCTATTAGGAAAACCCCTCTGCACCTCACTTATTACTTGGTTTGGTCTACCATACACCCTATTTATGGTAATCCAATTTGTACCCATCCTTTCAAGCCTACCATGTACAGATGTTTTGTATTTTCTTACAGTAACACCGCCACCACCTACTATAACCGTGTTATTTTTCCAATAGTTTATATTATCCGAGTTAATCTCAACAATATACCTATTGTCAGTTGTTTTTATTCCTATTTGCAAATCAATTGCATTTGTGTTTGTTGTTATTGCCATTAGTCCGTATCGTATTTTAAACTTATATCTATATTCGTGTTGTTATTTGTTAACATTATTATCTTTGTTCTTCCTTTAACAATTCTTGTAGTATTATCAGATAGTAATAGTACATTTTGACTATTAACAACAACACCGTCTCCATTTAAAGTATCCTGTTTGTATATAATTCCTGCCGTATCTCCATGTGCCGTACTTGGTGTTTCGTTTAATACAGGGAGTATTTCCTGCGGAACTATTTCAATTATTGCAACTCCCAAATCATCGGTTACAACTCTTCTTGTGGCTTTTTTAGGTATTGTTTTGTGAAATTCTCCGTAGCTATTACTACCATAGTCTGGATGCCTTTCTCCAATAACACCAATTACTTGATTTTGTAAACCTCCCGATATATTGCCTCTTAAAGTTACAGTTTTACCCTCTACCTTATATTGTGCTATATTCCTTGTTTCAGAATCTAGGTTTACCCATCCATTGTATAGGCTTATATCCCTCCAAACTCCTTCTGAAACAAACTGTTGTATTCTTGTGTTTGAGTAAGACCCTGCACCTCTAGTGAATATTTGTCCTTTATTATCAAACCAAACCTGCACTTGTGGAGCATACGCTACGTTTGCCTTAAAGTTAAAAACAACCCCACTATATGTATTTGGGTGTACATTAGTACACCCTCTCTGTGCTAATGTTTTTCCATAAGTATATCCAAGTTTTATAAGTGATGTATATCCAAAACTATCAGGAGATAACAATTCGTTAAAGTTTACGCCACCCTGAATATCCACAAGACCATCAAGCCCAAGCCCAGTAATAGATTGCCTTTTGTTTGTTCTAATAGAGCCCGAAGATGTATATCCATTTCCAACTGAACCGCCATTGTTATAGTACAGATTACCTCTATCTTGATATATTGACCCAGCAGAAACTTTATCCATATCTTGCGTATTCCATCTACCAGTAATTACCTTTATAAATGGCTTTGGAGAACCGTCAGTATTTGAGTCATTTCTTCCAAGTATTGCCGTGTCACTAGCCTTTATATTTCCTGACACCTCTAAATCCTCCGTTGGAGATATTAGCCCAACCCCTACTTTCCCGTCAAGATATATGGCGTTATTACTATCCATACCATCAATAAACTTTGCTTTTAACCCGTTAAGTTTTAGCTTTTCAGCATCGTTAAATTCATTTGTATTTGCGTTATTTTCGTAAGCCTCCTTAACCTTAGCGTCAGACATTGACCCTCCGAAGTTAGATGCTAAAATCTTTTTTGATTTACCGCTTACCTCAAGCCTTACATATCCGTCAGGGTCTGTTATCTCTTGAAAGTCACTTGTTTTTTTAGCCCCCGAATCAATTTCATTAAGCCTATTTGTTAACTTAATTACTTGTTTTGTTATTTCTGATAAATTAGCCATATTGTAAAAGTATTATATTTTTTGTTTTGAAACCTTATTAAATTGTTTTATATTTGCTTATGATTTTTACCTCTTTAATTGTTGGATTTGCTGTTTATAAAATTATTACATCAATAATGCCAAAGGCAGAATCTAATGTAATTCACTTCAATACACATATTACCGAAAACCACTTACATCTAAAGAAAGATATAGATATAAGTGATTATAGTGATATTAAAAAATTACATAACCATTAGTACTATCTATTAGTGGAACTAAATCCCAAGAAACATCCTCAACCAAACGCCCTTTTGTCAATTCATTAGACCCGATTTTTATCATCTCTGATACAACTACATAAAGATTTGTATCACCCTGAACCTCTGTAGATATACTCGAATTTTTAACAGAATTTACACCGTCAATCTTCAGATTATCACAAGATAATGCAATAGATAATTTTCTCATAATTTCCTTATCCACAGGTTCAAATGTATACTCATCAAGCTCTATTAGTTCCTGACTTAATAAATATGCGGACGTATCAGTTTTATGCACCTCGTTATCATCTCCTACTTTTCCAATAATAGATTTATACGGTATTCTCATTAAAAAATCAATTCCAGAATTATAATAAATATCCGTATTATCACTATTACTATACTCTATTTTAACAGTATTGTCAAAACTTTTACGTACACGTATTAATTCACTTTCGTAAAAATCAACATTACCGAAGTTTAAAAAAACCTTTATATCACTATTAATATAATTTGCCATAAATATACTAAACTCAAATACATTATATTCATCTAAATTATAAATAGCACCACACTTAACAACAACCTCAACACCAGTATGATTGCCCTTAATAACCAAAACTTCCGAGTTTTTTTTAGGGTCAAAAATTATGCTTTCAATCTGATACCAAACCATATTTATGCGAACATACCCTCCTATTTTAGCAAATGCTGGAAGAGCCCCATTTAATAAATAATCGTTTCCTGTATCTGAATTATCATCATAATCATATATATTTCCACTAATGAAGTATATACCAAATTTATCATCACTTATTTTATATTTTCTAGCATCCCTTAAATCCTTTAACCCTATATTATCGGTAACCCTGCTTATAGGTAAATCAATATCAATGCCATTATGAACAATCTTTGCTTTAATAATATCGTGATTTGTTTTTAACTGTGTTTTAACAGTGTCGCAATCGGTAAATAGCTGTACAGTTTTATATTTTATTCCAGTCCTAGCCTCACAACTAAGTGTATTTTCATCATTATGTAAAATATAACACCCTTTATTTTCCCTTTTAGCAAACGATATAGAATTAGCTTTACTTACATAAGAAGTTCTAAACCCAACATCTACACCGCTAACATTATAATTCTTCTGAATCTTACACCCGTATTGGTCTCTTGCGTACAGTGTATAATCCCCGTTAAATTGACCGCTAAATATGTTTGAAACTGACCAGTTTACATCATCAATAGAGTATTCTAACTCTAGCGAAAATAAATTAATGTTTGCCGTTACGGTTGCCCCAGTAGGGGTATTAAAAACATCAATATTTAATAATTCACTTGTTAAAATTGGCGGTAATTTTATATTTTTTTTATATTCCTCCTTTGTTGAGTACCTTAAAACCTCAACTACTGCACTAACACCCCTTTGATATTCAAATATTATTGGATTTTCAACTGGATGTTTTGATATTGGGGATTTTATTTCGTCTGGAAATGTACTAGTAGTAACCTTTACAGAAACATGTGTACACGGATTTTTTGCTTCGGAGTAAGAAACATCAATTATTCTAAACCCCTCTGCTAAGTCATTATCAATTGATAATATAACATTTTTTGTATTATTATACCCAACTCCAAATGTAGTGCCTTTTTTTCTTGCCGTGATAGTTACCTTGTTTTTATCTCTAACAACTGTATAAAGGTATAAGAAATTATAATCAATATTAAATGCCAGCACAAACATTCTTGCCTTAAAATCTTGTTCTGGTTCAGAAGAACGCATGTATCCAACTGTTGTTTGACCGTTCTTTTTCCTTAACCTAGCCCCTCTTTCTCCAATAGTACTCCCGTGACCGTTATAGTTAACGCTAAATGTAGCCTTGTCATCCTCTCCAAAGTCCTTACTAAACTCTAGTGTTATTTTTGATAATCCCATTACTTATTTGCTTTTAAAAGTTTCCATTTACCCTCTTTATTGGGCTTTAAATTGAATAAATACCCCTGCTCTATTTCGTTATTTTCATTCTTAAATTCTACTAGACCGTAAAAATTAGGTATTGTTTCCCCTAAAATTTCACTTTTCCCCTCTAATTGATTAATTATGGAATAACCCACTTTATGATTAAACTCTATCCATTCAGGCACAAAGTGAGGTTTTTCAAGCTCTGAATTTATTATATTTCCATTCTCTGTATATTCGTTCCCGCCTATTAATTTTGTTCTTAATTGACTATTTCCGGTACTACTTGCATATCTAACATAATCAGTTAAGTATTTTGTAAACCCTGCTCCGAAGTACCAAGCGTGTTTTAATAAAATATTTACAGGGCTTAACCTTAAATTTGTAGCTGTTTCTGGACTAAATATTCCTGTTGGCTGTACTGCAAAATCATCTTGCCACTTTCGCTCTAATAATGAGCTTACTCCTTGTTTTGTATCATTAAGAAAAATATCTTTATCATACTTCGTGTCAAGTGTTGGGTTACCATCTTTTTGTTTTCTTCTTGCAAATTCCTTTCCGTAGCTATCAGCTCTGTACTTAGATAATTTCTTGTAGGTTTTTTTAACTCTATCAATTACTGTTGTAAATGTGCTTTTTGCGTTATACTCGTCAAGTCCATTAGCTTCATCATATTCCCCTCCTTTTGTGTAGCCAATTTCTATGCCTGAATAGTATTCTTTTGCAATAGTTCGTTTTAAATTAGATACTTGATTAGGCAATCTTACGGTTACATTTCTATTGTAAAAGTATTTTTTAGGCGCTATCTTTACACGTTCATTATATCCAATCCTTTCTATTCCTAAACCTATGTTATCGGTTACCAAAACACTATTAAAAGCATCTTTTAAAGTGGTTGTAAATGCTTTGTACTTATTCTCAATAGGAGGTACTGCCGTACTATCTGGCAAAGGAAGTCTATCAAAACCACGCACCCAATGACCGTGAGATACTGTCAAATTTGAGCTTTGTAAGTAATCGCTATTTAGTACTTTTTTACCTGAAATTATATGAAGTAATCTATCAAATAATGTGTGTATTGTTACTGTTTTTGTTGTTGTTTGCTCAAAACTACTATCCTCATCTACTTTTAAAACTAAATCTATATTTTGCAATTCAATTTTAAAATGATAGTCAGAAAGGTCATCAGGTCTTAAATATTGCATAGCCTGTATAGATATGCTTTCTCCCTGTAAAAGTGTTATTTCTTTGTCATAAGTTATTGTATAATGATTTCCGTTAGCTTGTTGCACTGGGTGCGTTGTTGGCTGTGTTGTTTCTCCAATTTCCAAAAGATTTTCAACACTTTTAAAATTATAATACGAACCATTCTTATAAATTGCTAGTCTTATCCAGAATAACGACCAAGTAATATCGTCATATTCCGTAACCATAAAATCAAAATCCAAAGTAAATGAAATTTTAAATGTACGTTCTCTATCTGAATTAGCAATAAACATGCTATTTGTTGTTCCATTATCTCCACCATAAATTACGCCATCTGTGTTAGGTACTGAAACCCAACCGTCATTCATAATAGTGCTATGTGCTATTTCGTGCGAACGATTAACTAACTTTATAGGGATAGTAGTTGTCCACCCTTTAACATCATTATTATTATCAGTGTTGTACAATACTGTATTGTTGTCTGGACTATCATGTTCTTCAAAATCAGAAACAAGATTAATTCTGCGTCCCTCTAGTAAAAGGTTTTCAGTTTCAAGCTCAGGTATAGGATTACCTTTTAAATCCGTTAACCTTTCTATTTCTAGCTTTTCGGTATGTCTAGTTTTAATCAATTTTTCTAAACCTCCTGAATTAAATTTAACACTTATTTCATTGTTCTGTTTTTCATAAGTAGATAAGTCTAAAAAACCTCTATATGTTACTTGCCATTGGTCAGTATGCGGGTGCCGTTCGCTTCTTATTAGTTCAATTTCGGTATTAATACCGTACAACCTATAAATATTATCTATGTATTCAGCACCGTTTTTTACAAACTTCAAACTATTTGAAAACTTAGTAAATATTCCGTGATAATCTTTGTTTCTTGTATATTCCTTTTCGTCATCCCTCCATCCTTTAGGCTCAATTATTACTTTTGTTCCTAATTCAGCAGTACGCAAAACATACCTAACTTTATCTGCAAAATTCTGTGTTACCATTCCTCCTGGTTTTGTCGCCAAACAGCGTGATTAATGTCAATTTTAGGCAAATGTACTATTGTGTTTTTCTTTCTTAATGCTTTTAACTCCTGGCGCATTCCTTTGATTTCATTAATTAATTCATTGTCTTGCTTTTTTTCTTGTGGTATTGACTGTTTTAAAATTGCCATACGTACTAAATCCTCATACTCTTTAATGCTTGGGATTACTTCTGTGCCTTTTGGCAAGTCTAAAATAGATGCGCTTGAAACCATATAAGGAGATTTGTTAGGTTCTATAACTATCTCTGGACGAACCTCTCCTACCAATGCTTTTTCTGCTTTTTTTGTTCCCTTTGTTCCCTTTGCGTATGCAGGGATTGGTGTTGCTAGGACTATTCCTGCCTGAACAGCACCTAACCCTATTATATAAGGTAATAATGAAGCCCCAAACACGGGACCCAACCCTACAGGTGGAGGAGCAAATGCAGCTGCTGCTGATTTTGCGGTTTGTATTGCAATTTCAGCTACAGCAATTATCTTATTAAATATATATTGTTTACGTTGCTCTTTTCGTTTTTTAGCCTCTAGTTTTAATCTTTCTCTTTCGGCTTCTTCTCTCAACAATGCTTGTTGTGAAGCGTCTCCCTCTGCCAATTCAATCTCATGATTATATCGGTCTTCACTGCGTTGCATTTCTTCATCAATGTGCATTATTCTTGAATCAAAAATCGTATTTGCAAGGTCTTGAAGTGCATAGGCAATCTCAACCATTTTTTCTTTTTTACGCTTTTCAAACTCTACTTCTGCTGATGTTGTTTTTTCTGATGTATTTGTATCAATTTCCGAAAGTTGTAATTTTAAATTAGATAATTCTAACTCAAACCCTGCTCTTACATCTTTTGACAATTTACTAGCATCTAACAACTGCTGTATAGAATCAATTTGAAATTGAACACCTAATTTAGCATACTTCTTTTTTATGTTTGCTATCTTTTGTTCGTGTTGTTCTTGGGTTATTTCCTTATCTCTTAATGCATTGTTTGTCTCTTCAAGCTCTTTATTTAATTCAATAGTACTAGCGTCTAGCCTATCATTAACGCCTTTCTTGAATTTAGCTTTATCAAAAGAAGTTAGTTTGTCTAGTTTTTTATTAAAGTTTACAGTAATATTATAAATATCAGAATTGTACTGCTCAATTATCAAAGTCTTAGCATCGGATTCTTTTTTAATAATTGCTTTTTTTTCCTCCTCTGTTTCAGCGAAAACCCTCGCTCTTTCTCCTGAATCTTTCAATGCTTTCTCCATTTTAAGCCTTGCTAACTCATCTTCTTTCTGTGCATTTTCTTCTAAGAAAAATATACGTTGTGATAATGCTTCCTTGTCGTTTTGTACTACTTCATCATTATACTTTATTTGTTGCTCTAGTTTGAATTTAGCTAAGCTGTAAGCATCTTGTAATAGTTTTTTATTGTCTACTGTCGGCGCTATTGGTTCTTTTACGTTTAATTCTTTAGATGCAACTTTATATTGTCGCTCTTTTAGTGATAACTTTTTTAAGTAATCAGCGTATAGGTCTAATTTCAGTTTTAAGTCTTTTGTATAAGCTGTATTTGTTGAACCTATTTGCTGTGATATGCTTCTTGCGTATTCAATACCTATATCTTTCATTCGATTGACAATATTGTTTCTTTCATCTTGAACCACAGAAATACGAGCATTTGCGGATTTCTTTTGAATTGCTAATCTTTGTTTTTCATTCTTAGCACTTGTCAATAACTCCCTTTCAGTTACATCAATTAATGCTATTCTAGTATCTATCTCCTTTTCAATATCACTTTTTATAGATTCCATCAAATCCTTTGTGTGTTGAAACACTTTGTTTAATAGTTTTTGCTGTTTTATTGCGCTTCCTATACCTCTAGTTAGTAAGAAATATGATGATGCTATTCCTGCAATAAGCAACCCTATAGGAGACATTGCTAGCTTTGTTACTAGTCCGTATAATTTAGTTTTTTTTATTAAAATCTTTAGTATTCTTACATTTCTAAGTCTACCAATAGCAAGAATTTTATCTAATCCTATGGCTATTTTTGTATAAGTATTTGAAGCAATTACAGCTAATTTATAAGCAACCCACCATTTAACAGTTATTATTAAGGTGTTAATTATTGTTTCTAAATTGTCCGATAAAAATTTAATGCCTTTTTTAAGCTGATTTGTTGCTCCTGTCGCTTTATCCTCATTCAATACATACTTCTCCCATCTTGAATTTAAAATCTTTAAGTGAACATCTAAAGACTTCAACTGCTCATTTACCAAATCATTCAAAGCCCCGCCATTATCTCTAATTGCTTGTGCGTTTTCTTCTACTTTGCCAGTATTATCTGCCAATATAACTCCTAATGCAGATGCTTGTTTACCAAATAAATCTGTAGATATAGCAAGTAAATCAGTACCCTCTATTCCTTGCGCTTTAGCATCATTCAACTCTACTAATGCATCATTTAATGTTTTTCCCTCTGATGCTAGCTTTTGTTGTGCCGTACCTAATAATCGCCCTGCTCTTTCTGCTTTTATACCATTATCAGCAAGCAAACCAACTAAAGCCCCAGTATATGCTAAATCTTTGTTTAAAACCTTAGATATAGGCGCTAAGTATTGGAAACTATCACGCATTTTTTGAAAGTCTAAACTTGTAGATGTTCTAATTGTAGCGATAGTATCAGCATATTTTAATGCTTCATCAGCACTACCACCAAAAGTATTAAGCATAGCTACTAAAAATTCGCCACTTTCATCTGCTGACGCTTTCAGTCCAATAGATAAGTCATTAACTGGTTTTAATAAAAGGGCTACTTCTTCCTTTGATTTTCCTAATGTTGCTAAACTTTCAGCCATTTTAGCAACTTCATTAGCTGTATTAACAGAACTACCTGCAACGCTTATTATTTCATCTTCTAGCCCTGATAAGTCTTTTCTGTTAACTCTGTAAATACCTGATAAAGTACTCATAGTTGCTCCAAACTCACGCACAATTCCTATTCCGTTCTTCATAACGCCTAAGAACGCCATAGTACCTCCATATACTCCTGCTACTTGGATAAGACTACGATAAACACCAGTAAGACCTGATAAAGCACTTTTGTAGTTCCCTATATTTTTAGTATAGTTTTTAGTAGCTCTATCGACTGCCTTTACTCGTTTATCAAGTATGTAGTATTGTTTTTGCGCTCTTTTTATTGCGCTTTCGTTCAGCTTGTTTGCGCTTAATAAGTTTGCAAGTTTCCTTTGAGCGATACTTCTTTGCCTATTTAGTTTTGCGTAAGCATCTCCAAGGTTTAACTTGTTTATTGTAGATTGGCGCTCAACTTTATTTGCATGTTGCAATTGTACACGCTCTTCAATAGTCTTTTTTATTGCTTTATTCTTTAAAGCATCTTTTTTTTGCTGTAATAATAATAATTTTCTTTCGTTGTCTAATTGCTCACCTTTTATCCTTTTACTTAATAAAATAGCCTTTTGCTTTTGCTTTTCTAGCTTGATTATGTTTTTAGTAACAAGTATTTCCTTATTCTTTATATCTAAATACTCTTTTTCGGTTTTGGATGCTTTGTAGTTCTTAGATATCTTATTTAATTCTAAGGCTGATTTTTTTAACTGCTCATTTGCTTCAATGGCAATTTTAATATTCTTTTCATATTTTAAACCGAATTTTAACGCATCATCTGTGTATAAATCCTTTCTTGTAATTGTACCGCCTTTAGCCATGTGCTTTCACTTTATTTTCTACTTGTTCCTTAACCGCTAGATATTTTCTAACCGATATTTTGTTGTAATCAAAATCAAATCCTAGTATGCTTGAAAAACTTGCTAATACTTTGAATATATCAGCGCCTTTTGTTGTTGTTTCTGGTAATTCATCTTTTAATGTTTCTACTTGCAACATTAAAGCCTTGCTTTCTCTTACGATAGTATCAAGGTCACTATTAAAGTTTTGTTTTGTTAGCGTGTATCCGTTGCTTTGTAACATTTCGATTAATTCGCTATCTTTTTGTTTTTTTAGTAACTCAACGGCAATTCTTACAGCTCTATAATTAGCTGTTAAACCGTCTATTTGTCTTTTTAATCTTACTGTTTTGTTTATCGTGTTGTTTGGATCAATTGCTTTGTACTCCTCATATATTTTCTCCCACACCTCTTGCGGTTTATCAGCATTTAATAGCGATAAATCGTTAGTTTCAATAATCTTAAAGAAGATTACTATCGGTAAGTTATCTATTGAATTATACATTTATTGTTTTTCTTATATCTGTTAAAATAAAAGGCAGTAACCTTGTTTTAATTACCGCCTTTAAGTTATCATCTGTTAGTCCAAAAAGGCTGTCGTAACCATCAAAAAATAGTTGTTTATCTCCACTTCCTGTGCCTTTAGAGTTAATCACTACTTTATCTGTGAACACTTGCATAGTAAATCCTTTTATAAAGTCACCACTATATACAAAATTGTACAGTTTTCCCTCTTCTTTTGGTAATAGTGCATCTTGTGAATTTTCAGCCGTGTATCTAGTATAATGACCGCTGTACCTTTTGTTCTTATGTTCTAGTACTTGACTTTCTGCGTTTTCTCCTTGTTCTAACTGTTTTAAGTTAGCATCAAAAACTAGCTTTTCAATAGACTTTATAAACTTAAAACTACTCTTTAGGAGTGCTTTTTCGTTTAGTCTTTTTGCTTTTTTTAGTTGTTGTGCTAATGTTGCCATCTGTTGCTATCTTATAGGCTTGCTCCATTTCATCATCTGTGAAAGTTTTTGCAAACACTTTTTTAAAATCTGCAAAGGACAAATTAATATCCTTTGCAAATTCTGTGTTTTTAAACTTAGCCATTAGATTTTAATAACTACTTGGCTAGCTTCGTAGCTAATGTTAGTTTGAACAATCACGTTATTAGTTGCTAATGTCCCCGAAACAAGTCCTGCACCTGCAAGCGTGTAAACATTATCTACTGCTGTTACCGCTGTAATAGTTTGAGTAGCTCCAGATGCATCTTTCAATAAGAAATCCGCTAATGCTAAACTAGTAACCGCTTTTCTTTTACAACCACTAGTAGCCTTAACTACTATTTCTGTAGCTGTTGGCGTTCCTACAACTTCAAAACCAACCTCAAAGATTCCTTTTAAGTCCTCAATTGCAAAGTCTGGCTTAACAATTACTCCATCATTTTCAAATGATTTGAAGTCAGCATATACAAACTCAACATCTGTACTTGCAGGCGTTCCATCAACCGCATCTTTTCTAGGGGATACTAAGAAATTAGATAATTTCAATCCCTCAATAGCATTACCTCCATTGATTGCCTTGATATAACCATCTTCTGTAAATTCATACACATATATGTACTCGCTATCTTCAAAGCTTGACAATGCGCTGTGAGAACATAAAGAAAGGTGATGAGTGAATTTCTTACCTACTTTACCGTCTTTGGTCTTGATTTTTAAACTTCTACTTTCGTAGTATGTAGGTTCTGTAACTACATTTTCCAAGTTAGCTTCTACTGAATAAGCAATAACCACATCTTTTGCTGTAATTGCTGTTTTCCAATCTTCTAACGTCTTTAAATTCGCTATCGTTGGAAAAACTAAAGGATTCTTTGACAAAGCATAACCTACTGTCATACCCTCTAAACATTGGCTATCTGCTCCAGTGTTTTTTGTTTGCGAGCTTCCGCTTCCGCATATTTCTAATATAATACTCATTTTTTTATCTTTTTAACACTCTTTAAAAGTGATGTTAATACTTAATTTTATCGCATCCCAATGGTCAATAGTTCCGTTCTTGTTATTCTTTGAATAGTTAGGAGCTTTTAATATTTCAAACTCCTTAACGTCAACTGTCTGATGATGAGATTTGATTTTATTTACTAATTTATCTACTAATGGATTTAAAACTATATCAAATGAAGTGTTCCAACGTGTATCATTTAGATAATCATCCCTTGTTTCTCTAGTTGCTATTATGATTTCACAATCTCTATTAACTAAATTCCCTGCTTTGTAATTCTCATCACTTGGCAATAGCCATACTAAAGGATATATTTTATCTTTTTTTACTTTTAGATACTTCATTAATTGCTTTTCATTTCCCCACATAAAGCTAGGTTCTTTAGAATAGTCATTATTAACTACTATAAGCCCCACTTGTGAAACAATGTCTTGCAAAATATGTTCTGTTACTATCATATACCAAAGCTGTTTTTATTCTCGTAAAACTTAAAGTAATCAGTACTAAAAGCGTGCTTTAAATAGTCATAAAGACTAGCATCTTCATTTGTACGAACTCCATCAAAAGTCACAAGGTTACAACCTCTTCTATTCTTGTTTTGATACTTGTAAATGAACTCTTGCCAAACACGTATATACTTTGGTGTTCCTGCTGCTTGCACCGCATTTTCTGCTGTTGCCTGAACTACTCCTGTAGTGGTATAAGTTTCATTATCATTTTCAAAGTATCTACAATAAACAAAATCAGCTATAATTTCTTTTAAACCTCCATATCTGTATGTAACACTATTAATAGTATAATCTACTCCATTCACTAAGTCCTGTAATTTCTGGTCGGCATTTGGTAAATCTTGTAGTGCTGTTTTCAATAAATCAAAGTTTGCAATACCTAAAGCATAGCGTAATAATTCAGAACTATATACATCAATAGCATTGTCTAGCTCATCGGTTACCGTTGCGCCTGCATTTTGATTTGTATGATTAGGTATAAATCTTATTCCTTTATCAAAATATGTTCTGTCTATTATCATTACTTTTTAGCTTTCTTTTTTTTGTTGCAATCTTTACATTCTCCAACCTTTGCTTTTGCATCGGCTAATTCCGCTATTCCACCAGATAAGTAGAAGTGAGCCAAGCTATCTTCTAACTCGGCTACTTCTCCTTTTTTTCTAGGTGTATAGTTTCTTAAAAACTTAACCTTTGTCATTATACTTTAGTTATTGCTGTTAATGATGAAGCAATATCTGTACACTTCATAAATGCATCACGATTGATATTCTTAACGATTAATTGAGAGCGTTTCAATGCTTTAATTGTAACCATTTCGTGCTCAAAGTTATCTTTATTGTCGTAAGACATGGTAACTTCGGTTTTCTGTCTGTCATAGATAGTTCCTTTCGTACTGTCAAATACATACAAAGTATTCGCTGAAATCAATGGGCTTGTAACTATTCTCATACCATTAAGAACTTGACCGTTTTGGTCAATGTAATTAGGTATTAAATAATCTCCATTTGCATTTTTCTCGTGCTTATACTTAACAAAATCACTATAATTCATTAAAATAGTGTCAGCATTCCAAGAATTGTTCTGTCCGAATACAGATATTTGCGCTTTCATTGCATCCGTTAACTCTGCCAATGTTGGAGTCTTGAAACTTTTAGTAAATGGAGCTAATGCGTTATCTGCTGAAAATTCAGAAGAAATAACGTCTATTGAAGTATAAGTATTATTTGTTCCGTCTCCAGTACCTAATAATTCTTGCTCTTCTTTAGAGTTAACACCTTGTTTTACTAAATCTTTGATTTCTCCCTCTACGAAGTCGTAATCATCCATCATATCCTGACAAACCTCTGTCCATTCACGAATTTTAGCAAGCTCAACAGTTCTGATTATCCAATCTTTACCAGTAGAATGTACAGATGGAGCACATGCAACTACTACTTTAGCATCACGAGTAACTGTGTTAGTTTCTCTGTACTTGAAGTATTCCTTGTTGATTGGTTTTCTTTTGAAAATGTCAACAACACTTTGTTTTCTAAACGGCTTGTCTAGGTTTCCTGCTTCTACAGGCGTAAGCTCATCACGTCCTGAAATATTAGCATATCCAAATGATTTTACCTCAAATGATACACGTTTGTCTTTTACATTATCAATAGCTTCTTTGTTAGTCTTAACAGCTTGCTTGATAGTGTTAACATTAACACCTGTTCCTCTTTCTTGTAATTTGATAAGTTCAGCACCTTGCTCTTCTAATTTAGTAAGAATTGCTTTTGATGTTTTATCGATTTCAACCATTTGTTTTTCTACTGCTGTAACATCTGCTTTAGATGCTCCTTTAGCTTCTAGGTCTTTAAGTTTTGTACTTAAATCCTGTAATTGTTCTTTACTGTACTCTGCGTACAAATTCGCCATCTCGCTAGAATCCATTGCTTCAAATTCAGCTTTAGTGATGTTTTTAGACTTCAAAAAGTCCTCATTAAAATCTTTCATTTTTTTAATTTAAAAGTTGTTTAAAAAATTGTTTTTTACTCGTTTGAAGTGCTTTTGCGACTTCCTTGTGAGTGTCTGCTGACGGCTCTTTGAATTGCCCAGTTGTAGCATTACTGCCAAAAAGTACTAGGCTACTTTCTTGTTTGTTTTTTGCTTCTTTGACAATCCAGAAGTATTTTATCTCTTCAAAATCATCTTTATTAGCTATTTCCTTTGAATATGATTCAAAGTTTTGTTTCTCTTTCTTATCTTCTTTTGCAAGGCTATTCATTGCAAGCTCAATCTTTACATACTGCATTCTTACACTTGCCTCAATGTCATCACCACTATCTAGCCATTCCTTAGCTAATGGGCTTACTATCTTGTCCTTTGCTATCTTATAGATTAAAACCTCTGTATCTCCTTGATAATCCTTACCAATAGAAGAAAATGGAACAGTAGCTATTAATATTTCTACATTTTCTTTTCTTGCAATAGTTGTGTTAAGACTAATTACATGTGTATCTACAAGGTAATTCTTTCTATCTTGCTCTTTTGCTGTCTTTTTCCAAATACCCTTTACATGTAGGTCTTTGTGACTATCAAGTATATTGGTTGAATTTACTACTATGTAATAGTGATTATCATCTAACTCAACCCCTTTGATTTGCTCATTTAGTTTGATTGGTCTAGCTTTAATAGAAGTACCTTTGTCCAAAGACTTATATACTTGAGCTTTCTTCTGTGCAATTATATGCTCTTTGTTTTCACGTAATGCTTTAAATAACTCTGCATCCGTTTTAAATTCCTTGTTTAGCTCCTTGCAAATCATTTCAATATATCTTTTTGTTCCTCTAATGCTTTTTTCTTATCCATAAGGCTCTTTTTTAAATCCTCTGGAAGTTCTTTTTTTAACTTTTCTTTAATCTCTTTAATCATTTGGCTGTATGTTTATTCCTTGCCCTGCAAAGAGTTCATTAATAGTACCATCATCCATTCCTGCACGTTGTAGCTTCTCGTATGCCATTGCTATTTTTAGCACCTTGTTTGCTTTCTTTTCTTCTGTATGTTGCATTATAGGTAAATGGTCAAATGTTGCTTTAATAGGGTTGTCTAACTCATAGAAGTTGCTAATACTGTTAGCTACATCATCCGCAATTTGCTGTATAGTATTTTGTATAAAACCTATTCCTGCTTCCTTTTGGTTTTCGTATGTTTTGCCTTTGGTGTAAGCATCGTACACCTCGCTTGGTATTTCAAAAACCGACCTTATCAATTCAATGTTAGACTGTACGCTTTCTGATAATCCCAACTCTTTCATTTTTACATGTAAAGACTTGTGACCTATTGGGGATGCTGTTATGATTGCTCTTTGTTTGTTTTTCCCCAATCCTAATTTTGATAACACCTTTTGTATTGAAGTTCTGTCATCATCTGCTAAAGGTAATGATGTCCCTAAGTTACCACCAACACCATCACGCCAAAACATCTCACGTCCGTTTTGCTGTATCATTACGTTTTCAGCATCTAATGCTAGATTAATATTTTGAATAGCCGTTAGTAGTGATGATAATCTGCTAGGTGATTTGTGTGTATTAGTATCAGTAAGCAAGTTGGTGATGTCATAAAATGGTATTACCTCACTTAGTTTTAAGTTCTTTTCTTTATCTCCATCTTGATATTTAAACTTCTGATTTAGATGTCTTTTAGCCTCTGCATCACTAAATATTAAGTGTCCGTTTTCTTTTTCTTCAAACTCTATGTTTGTAGGGTTTAGTGCAAAAATATTCTTGTTGTTTAGCCCTATCTCATAAGGCTTTAGGAATACATAACCATATACCGATTTATACCATTCAAACTGTTTTAGTAAGTCTTGTTTTGATTGAAAGTAATTAGGTTTATTTAGCAAATCTAATATGTCATTCCCGCTAAATACCTTCTCCTTGTTTACTTCTTGATAGAATTTTACTTGTGATAATGCTTTTGCTCTTATCTCTATACAAGCAAATACAACAGGGTTAGTTAGTGCTAATTGCATTAACTGCCCACTTGCTGTACTTTTATTTCCTTTTTTTATGTAAATTCCTGCCGATTCTTCAAAACCTAGCCTTGATAAAACACCATCAATCATTTGCAAACATTTTAACAAAAATAGTGTTTATATAATTTTGAAACCTTAATAGATTTAATTAACTTAGCCAAATTTGTGCTGATAAATATCCCTACATAAAGAAGATAGTAGTGCTATACTATCAGGAGCATCATCGTGAGGTGCTTTCCCATCTTTTGTGTATGATAACATTTGTTTCATTGCCAAGTCATAATCACTACCTGCTTTGTAGTCATTTCTAAATACAAAAAACTGCCTAACTGTGTGGGCGTTTTGAATTATCCTACTGTGCTTTTTTGATTGCTGATATACAGGAATAATAGAAGTGCCTACTATATTTTTTTGCACCTCTTTTAAAAACACGCTACCGTGATTATTCGTTTCAATGGCTAAATAATCAATTCTTTGTTGCCTTGCTAATGTGGAACAAGCGGGTATTGTATAGTCCGTGTTTTCTCTTGTGAATATCCAATCAGTAACGTAAATTCTATCGCCAATAATCTTACATACAGGGTTTGACAAGTAGTCCATTCCCTCATCAGCCACGTCTATCGCTCCTAAAACCCCCTCTACATTATCAATGTTTAAGTCGTTTATGTTGAAGTATGATAGGTCATTATGACTAAATACCTTGTCTTCCGAAGCGTCTACAAACTCGGCATATATCTCCTGTTGTACCGCCTCTTTCGATATCTGTCCTATCTCTTGCTCTAGTAGCTCAATATCTTCTTTGTTGAGTATTGGGTTATTATATGATGATAATTGTTTTCCTGAATAGTTGTCACTTCCTTGCTCTGCCTTTTTCCATAGAGTGTAAAATCTATGCTCTAACCCTTTTTTGTTAACTTTACCTTTTGGTGTTCCAAAGGCAAACAGCTGACTATTTTCATAATCCATAAGCATTGGAAGAATAGCATTTGTGTATAAATAGTCATTGTTTAAAATAATACCTGCTTCATTTAGGTAAATTCTATCATATCCAAAACCCTCAATTGTTTCAGGTCTATCAGCGCTCCTAAAATCAATGTAAGAATCCTCAATAAGTAAAATCTTTTTTTGAGCATTCCAATTGTAATCTATATTGTTGTTTTTTAAGTCTGGAAGAAAGTACCGCTCAAAATATCTATCTATATTTGAATAAATAGTATCAACCCATAACACCTTAAGACCGTTAAACGCATCTATTATACAAGCTCTTTCTGCTCCTTGCGTTTTTCCAGTTCTCCTGCCTGCTGGTATAATAGTGAATTTAGTCTTACTGTCTAAAAATAATTCCTTTTGCCATCTAAATAGTTCTAAACTCATTTTTTAAGATTGTAGTGTTTATAGGGGCTTAGTCTACTTACTGCACACGGTGGATACAAATTATTTCCTATCTACGATTTCAACAGTTAACGTCTTCTTATTGTCATTCTTTTGCTTGTTGTGTTGTTCAAAGAAACCTCTTTGTTTAGATATGCGGTCTTGTGCTTGTGAATAGCCAGTAGCACCAATAAATCTTATTGTACGCCCTGATACTTCAATATCCTTTTCTTTACTATCTTTATCAGATAAAACTATTAATGCATCCTCATACATTTTAATAAGTTTTAAATCTCTTTTTATTGATTGTTCTATTGTGTAAATAGCCTTATCCTCTAGCTTTTCTTGCAATTCCTTGATTCTTGCCGATATCTTGCCGACTTTATGTACATCAAAAGCCTTTCTATTTATTGTTTCATCTTTCATATTATCGCAGTCGTAAGCGTGCCTATATGCTTCTGTTTTATTAGAGCATTCAACAAACTTTAAACAATATTTTTCCTGCTTTGGTGTCATAATTTGCAATTTATAGTTTTTTTGTAAATGAAGCCTTGTTAAATTGTGTTAATATTACCAAAAGTATATTTCATCGTCAATAGCCCAATCTACACAGTTATCTGTTATAATAAATCTTTCTTGAATTCTGGCTAATAAATATGATATATTCGGACTCCTTTGTTACTTTTGTTTTCATGTGTCATACCAATTCAAAATAAGTGTCAAATATTACGTTCTTTGTTTCTGCTTCGACTACGTTGTATTTGATTAGTGTTATCATAGCTGACTTAAAGGTATTAAAGCACACTTCATACTCTTTTTTGTAGTCCTTTTTTACTTCGTTGTCACTTACTATCTTGTGAGCTATTTTTAAAGTTTCATTGGTTAGGCTTGATGTATCAAAATCCATTGTGCCTATTACGTTGTATTTTCCTATTAACGTATTTTCAGCAATGTTAGTGTTTTTTATTACTCCTGCGTCCTCTAGTATTTTTAAAACTGCATTAATTGTTTGGCGTGTTACATTTATTTTTTTGAATAATGTGTTTACACTTATTAACCTATCTTCTAGAACTTGGTTAAAAACCTCTTTTCGCTCTTGACTTAATTGTTTATTGTTAGCTTCCAGATAATCAATAAACCTAGTTATAGGTAGTTTCTTTTGAAACTCTATTAAATCTAAAACTGCATAGCCTATCAATTCAATGTTTTTGGTAGGATTCATTTCACCCGCTATGTTTACAAAGGCTTTTCCGTCTTTTATGTAGAAAGGTTTGGTTTTATAGGTCATTTATTTACTTCATCTAATTTTTGTTGAAATCTGATTTTTCTTTTTGATAATCATCATTATATTCAACTAACGCTCTTCTTAATTTTTCCAAACAGTCAGTGCTATCCACAACCTCCTTTGTTTTAAAAAGGCTTTTAAAAAAGTTAATTATTGCTGTAAGTGTTTTCATATTCTTTGCTCATTAAAATTAGTATTAATAATATTACGTTATACATTGTGGTAAATTTCTATTTTTCGTTCTATGTATTCTCTATCAAATATTACATTGTTAAACTCCAAGTATAAAAGATGCTTTTCAAATAACATTTTTTTATATTGCCTTTTATCTCCATGCTTTAAATGCTCCTCACGAGTTACCGCTTGTAAGTTTTCTATTCTATCTTCTTTTTTACTTCCACCCATTCCTCTAGCCTCTATATGGTGGATATCTACACAAGGTAATCCACTAAGTTCACTAGGTACAAAATCAGTGTCTGTTAAGCCTAAAGCATCTAAATATATTTTAGTGTGTTTTTTCATCTAAATTAATATAAAACTCAATAACTTCTTTGCTATAAAACCCGTAATTATTTACAAGCTAATTCATTTTTTTTAACATCTTCACTAGAATATTGTCGCCGTGTACTCATTTTTATAAGATGCTCTAATCTTTTTGGATTCTATCATTTCGATTAATCATAATTTGTTTCCAAATAAAAATCATATTTTTAAATTTAAAAACTGCTAGTAGCCCAACAGCACAAGCGTTAGTTAAAACGATAACTAGCAGTTGCTCAAAGATACAAATTATTTATTTATTAAACAAATTAAAAAGGACAAAATGAAGTGCTTTTTTTAATTACCAATTCCCTATGCTTGTATGCTAATTTCCTTAGCGTTTTCTTACTGTAAAATTTACGTTTGTAGTAGATTCCATTTCTACCATTTTTATACTTTACATTAACTATTAGCAGCGTATCAATAAGATAAAACTTATCATCATCTGCAAAAGCTAAATTATTCAAGCTTTTAAATCTGTATAACATGTAGATAGTTTTATTACTCATTTTTAATTAGTTAACTTCTTTTTGTATACTTTTATTAACTATATAAGATAGTTAGCATTAATACCGCAATGATTACGGTAATGCGATCAATTTTTTTAATGGTTTTGTTAATTCCAGATTTTGATGATTAACTAAATCTTTTAAAAATATATTTTCAGTTTTTTTATTTATATAAAAAGAAGTCATTTTGTTTAAATCGTTTGTTATATTATATATTCTGATACTATCATTTTCTTTGTCGTAATTTGCACCCATATTTTTAAATATAAGTGTTTTTTTATTTTTTGCTTTCTCAATATATTTACTACCAATATCATATATTTTTAAACCACTTTTTAAACCAATATGGTAAGGTAAAGGAATGCCATCATCATCACACAAAACAAACATTTCTAATTTTAAAGGTTTGTTTAAGAATTGAGCATACTTAAATATTTTATTCCAAATAGTCATAAACATATCATTTGTTTCGCTTGCCTCAAGGAGATTATCATTATTACTTTGTAAGTAAACGTAATCTATCATTGATAATAATTTCATAATGTTTTATTTTTTATTGTTAATATGTGGTTCCAATCTATGTACTAATGCTAACAAAGTATAAATTTCAGTTGCAGTTAGTTGTGTTTTTATTTAGTTTAGTTTTTATTCAATGTTAGTTTTGTGTTTAAAAAGTAGTCGCTAAATTCAGCAACCGAAATTTTATACAGTGCGTTACCGTTAATTTAGCAACGTCATTAAAAACGTGCCTTTCTTTTTCAATTTAGTAAGTTTAAAAAAATGTCTTTTAGTCATATCTAAATCCAATAAATCAGAAAACAAAGCACCTAATTGTTTATTTGTAAATCTTGAATAAGACCTTTTAGAACCTGCTAAATGGTAATTATCATCTTCTTTTGGCTCAATTTCAACTCGTGCATTCTTTTTTGTTTTTGATATATAAAACATCAAACCCTCTTTTTCTTTATCTATTTTTAATAAACTCATTGTTGGGTCATAAAAGACAAATTCGCCCAATGGAAGTCCTAAACCTATTGTTGGATTAATATGTCTTGATCCGTTTGCTCTTGATTTTCTTATTGCTATGTAGTCGCTCATTTTTGTATTTTAATTTTAGTATTTCCTTTTAATTTTATCATTAATTCTTCAAATTGTTTTAAACTTTTCTTTTTAGCATTAAACCATTTTTCAGAATGCACTTGTCTTGTTTGAGTTTGAGCCATTGGCATACTAAATTTATTATCGAAAATTGTACCTAAAAAAGCATCAAACAATCCTTCACCTTGCCTTTCTTGTTCCATTAATAACTGTCCGTAATCAACACCAAAACAAAATATATCAAATAAATCAATTTCGGTTATATCATCAAATAACGGTAACACGGTATATATGTCATTGCTCGTTTCGGTTTTATCTATAATCTTTGTACTCATATCAAAGTTTTTGTTTATTTATTAAAGTTCGTGCTGTAAAGTCGCAACACCACATATACAAATCGTTACCTGCTATTAGAACAACGTAGGCGCTAACTCGATAACTTGTATTCTTTTATTACTCATTTCTGTATATTCCTTTTTTATATCGTAACCTATGCAACGCCTTTGCTCTTTTACTGCCATTGCACATTCTGTTCCACTTCCTGCAAATGGTACTACTACTAAATCATCTTTTTTACTACAAGTGTTTATCAATATTCTTGTAAGTTTTTCGGGTTTAATAGTGTCGTGTTCGTATTTGCTTGTTTCATAATTCGGTAATCTTATTACATCGCCATAATGCCATTCGTTATTAAATGGTCTGCGTAATTCTTCATATTCCTTGCGTAATTCTTCATATTCCTTTGTTAAGTATGGTTTACACCAATCTTGTAACTTTTCGTACATTTCCTTAGTTATCATTGTAGGCTCTGTTTTGTCTAAACTTAAAACATCACTTGCAACACCACCACCATTTGTTGCAGTTCCTAACGCTTGATTTACTTCTTTTAAAACTATCTTTCCTTTTGCTTTTATTATCTCGCCACGTATGTAATCACGTATAAAAGTCACAGTTTGTGTAAGGTTAAAAGTTTCATTACTATACATAAGCAATCTTTCTGTAAGTGGTGCAAAAGTCCGTAAATCATTGTTAAACCTTATTTGTTGCTTGTGGTCGTTTGTATTTTCCCAAACTATGCTATTTAATAAATTAAAATGTTTATCAAATATCATTTGAGCATAAGCAATGTTTTTAGCAGAGCCATACCAAAACAAAGTGCCATTATCTGCAAGTATTCTTTTGCATTCAATCGCCCATTTTTCAACATCTTTTAAATAGTCATCAAAGGTTTTCCACACAAAATCAAACTCGCCTTTTACTTTGTAATATGGTGGGTCTGCTATTATTAAATTCGCACATTTATCAGGCAAATTATTATCTAAAAAGTCAAGATGATAAACACGATTAACAGCAGGTAACAAGGTATATATGTCATTGCTAAGTTCTTTTGTATCTTTAAGTTCTGTACTCATATCAAATTCTGTTTTTATTTATTAAGTTTCGTGCTGTAAAGTCGCAACGCCACATATACAAATCGTTAAGCACAATTTCAGAACCTAATAACACTTCTGTAATGTTCTTTATGTCCTTTTAAAACTTCTGAAATGAATTTATCTACATTCCATTGCCTTTTTATCTTTTTCCATTGTTTTTGTTTATTTCCATATTCACCAATAGATAAATGATTATTATGATCTTGCCAATTCATAATGTTTAACCAATGCGGATTTATTATAACATTAATTTCTTTTGCTTTCTCGTGCATAAATTCAATGTATTTTTCTTCTACATTATTGGATTTAACACTCCAAACATTATTAACTGTTAATTCGTTATCAAAGTTTGATTTTCTGTAAGTTATATAAACCATTATTTTATATTTGTTTCTGTTTGAAATTTATTTATTTTATTAATATCATTTAGTAATATTTTATTGTTTCGTATTTCATAATAAAAAGTGCTTAACAATTTGTATAATTCATTGCTACTAATCGCTTGTTTATATTATTTTATGTTTAATTCTAAGGTCATTTTGTATCTGCTAAATTCGTTTCTAATCCAACGCAACGAAATCATACAATAACGTTATGCTTCACTAAAAACTAACTCTTCCCCAGTTAAAGCGAAATATAGGTTTTGTAATTGATGCACGTATTTTATATTATAATCTCTTGTAAATCCATTTCCTTTTGTCTGGTATCTTATATTATTATCTTGTCTGTACCAACAAAGCTCATCACTTGCATTTACTTCTATTCTGCAACCCCATTTGTTTTTGTCGTGCGATAAGTCTTTAAACCCTAAATTTGTGAGTATGTCAAATGTTATTTTAATGCCTGAAACATCTGCTAAACTTTTAATTAACACTTCTTTTTTGTGAGCCAAGTTTTCTTTTGGCTTAATAATAGCTAAATCAAACGTGTTAATTTCTACTACTTTCATAGCGTAATCTTCAACGTAATTAATGGCAGTATCTCTATTGATAATTGCTATGTAGTTTCCTATTCTTAATTCTTGTTTATTCATAATTCTGTTATTGAGTAGCGAAAGCATAACAATTTGTATAATTCATTGCTACTATTTTTGTGTTTATAATTTATTTGTATTACTCAATGTTTTTTTGTACTTATCAATTTTGTACCAATCCAACGCAACGAAAACATACGCTAACGTTACAAGTAATTAAGAAAAAAGACTATTAAGGTCGTTTATCATTAATTGGTAGTAATTGTATTTAGCATAAATGTTTTGTTTTATCACTGAGTGTATAAATAAATCGTTTTCTTTTTTGTATTTT
>Ga0256844_10000109_pt1 | contig 33919 bp, 25 predicted proteins | sample MusselsmetaG_FD_189100 | JGI IMG/M metagenome (GOLD analysis project Ga0256844, IMG submission 189100) | Mussel associated microbial communities from hydrothermal vent at the East Pacific Rise, Pacific Ocean - Mussels | ecosystem: Host-associated > Mollusca > Shell > Unclassified ... | reverse complement strand
TAAGGAGGCACGGCTGACCGATAATGCACTGGCCAACTCCGGCTCGCTGATTTTACTGCCGGCACTAATATCACCTTTGACGATTTTGCTGCATAAGGTATCAAAAACCTGATCGGCAATGGTTATTTTTATTTTAGAAGTCATATTGTCGACAATAAATTGAATTTATTTAGTTATAACATAAATAAATTGATTGTCAATGAAGTATTGTCGACAACTACTCTCTTTAAATGTGACTTTTAGATAGTATGCAAATCAGCTCTGCTTTACTTCTAAAGACCATAGCCGATTTTATTGAGTGCACTTTGGATTTCATCCAGAATAAGTGGATCATCAATAGTGGCTGGTATCGGGTAGGCTTTGCCATCCGCAATGCTGCGCATGGTGCCGCGTAAAATTTTACCAGAACGGGTTTTTGGCAGGCGCTCAATTATGACCGCCTGTTTAAAGGCGGCGACTGGGCCGATAGTGTCACGAATGCGGCTGATTAACTGACTGATAATGAGCTCTTTTTCCTGTGTAACACCGGCTTTGAGTACCACCAGCCCTAAGGGTAATTCACCTTTGAGTTTGTCCGCAACACCAATAACGGCGCATTCAGCAACATCAGGATGGGCTGATAATACCTCTTCAAATGCACCGGTTGAAAGCCGATGGCCGGCAACATTAATAACATCATCAATACGGCTCATAATCCATAAATAATCATCACTGTCGGCATAACCGGCATCACCGGTTAAATAATAACCGGGGTAACGACTAAGATAAGAGTCAATATACAGTTGGTTATTGTTCCATAGTGTACTCAGGCAGCCGGGAGGCATGGGTAATTTAATGACAATATTGCCAATCTGATCAGGGCCGCTGGCTTGTCCCTGTTCATCCAGTACCTGTATATCATAACCCGGTACAGCTTTGCTGGGTGAACCGGGTTTAATTGCCAGCGGTTCAATGCCCAGACAATTAGAGGCCACCGGCCAGCCGGTTTCAGTCTGCCACCAGTGATCAATAACCGGCACGTGGAGTAAATTTTCTGCCCAGTGCAGGGTGTCTGGATCGCAGCGTTCACCGGCCAGAAACAAAGTATGAAAATGCTGCAGATTGTATTTTTTTATATAAACACCCTGAGGGTCTTCTTTTTTTATGGCCCGAAAAGCTGTAGGTGCGGTAAACAGGGCGTTGACTTTGTATTCTTCAATAACACGCCAGAAAGCACCGGGATCAGGAGTACCGACCGGTTTGCCTTCATAGAGCACAGTGGTGGTGGCATTTAGCAGGGGAGCGTAGACAATATAAGAATGGCCAACAACCCAGCCAACATCTGATGCGGCCCAGAAAACATCACCGGCCTGCATATTATAGACATGACGAATACTCCAGAGCATGGCTACAGCATGACCTCCGTTGTCCCGTACCACGCCCTTGGGTTTGCCGGTCGTGCCGGAAGTGTAGAGAATATATAATGGATCAGTGGCCGCGACACTGACGCAGTCTGCTGGTTGTGCCTGTGCACAGGCTTGTTGCCAGTCCATATCACGTGGCTTGCTCATGTCTGCCTGCAGCTGCGGGCGTTGGTAGATCAAGCAGTGTTCAGGTTTATGAGCGGCCAGTTCAATTGCGGCATCTAATAGAGGTTTATAATGAATCAGCCGGTTGACTTCAATACCGCAGGAGGCAGATAAAATGACTTTAGGTTGGGCATCATCAATGCGCTCAGCGAGCTGGGCAGAGGCAAAGCCGCCAAAGACTACTGAATGAATGGCGCCTATACGTGCGCAGGCCAGCATGGCCATAACGGTTTGCGGGATCATCGGCATATAAATGACCACTCGATCACCCTTGCCAACACCCATTGATGTTAATGCTCCGGCTACCAGGGCAACCTCATCACGCAGTTGTGCAAAGCTGAATTTTTGTTTACTGTCAGTGACCGGGCTGTCATAGATTAATGCTGTCTGTTCACCCCGGCCATTGTCTATATGTCTGTCCAGAGCATTGTAGCAGGTATTGAGTCGGGCACCGGGAAACCATTGATAAAAAGGTGCGCCACTATCATCCACAACGCTGTCCCAGGGCTGTATCCAGTCTATGGCGGTAGCAGCATGAGCCCAAAAATCCTCAGGCCTGGCCATTGAGTCATTATATGTTTGCTGGTAATTCATTCAGTACCCCGCTGGTATCCTGTGTTTATTGTGGATAATATATACCAGTATTGAACTCACTTTCAAATTTAACCGGAGATAAAATGCACGCATCTTTAAAACCGGGTATTCGTTATGAACACCATTTTATCGTACCCTTATCTAAAACCGTCCCTGCGCTTTACCCTGAGGCGGAAGAATTTGTTGAAATGCCGGAGGTTCTGGCCACAGGATTTTTAGTAGGTTTTCTTGAGTGGGCCTGCATAAAAGCGATTAAAGCGCATCTGGACTGGCCGCAGGAACAATCATTGGGAACTCATATCAATGTCAGCCATGTGGCTGCTACACCGCCGGGTTTTGAACTAAAAGCAGTGGTTGAACTGATCAAGGTTGAAGGTCGCCGGCTGGTTTTTTCTGTCGCGGCTTATGACAATAATGAATTGATATCTACGGGTGAACATGAGCGGTTTGTCATTGATACGCCGCGTTTTGATAAAAAAATGCAGGCTAAAACACAAATGCTGCACCCTGAATAAAGTCTGAATTTTATGGCCGTAGTGTATAAACTATGGTGCAAATTACCATAAAACAAGAGCATAATAATGAAACACTTAGCAGTTTTAATGTCGATACTCTTTTTATTCTCAGCCACATCTTCACCTTTATCGGCTGAAAGCGCAGCTGTGGCTACAGCAAAAAAAGTCATTGCCGGGGAACCGGCAGCTAAGGAAAAAAAATCTGCTATTAATGTGGAAACTCTGGAAACTAATGCCTTAAATGAATTGAGTGATTCAACAAAAGTCTCTTTGGAGGAAGAAAAGAAAAAAATCAGTCAAACAGTAGTGGCCGGAAAAAAGGCATTAGTGGAAAAAAACAAGCTGCAGAATAAGGTGGAAAATGTAGCAAAAGAACTGGAAAAAACCAAAGCAGCACTACAGCAAAATAATGAGAAAAAATCTCAGTCAGATATTAACAAATTAAAGAAAAAATCGACAAAACTGAAACATGAATATCAAAATTTAAAGCTTGAATTAGAAGAAAAAAATAAAAAAGCCATTAAGGCATTTAAGCAATCGACACAGCAGCAGGAAGAAATTAATAAGCTTAAAACACAACTTGAACAACTGGAATTGGCCAGAACACAGCGCTATAAACCCAGAAAAAAGGCCTTAATTATCGGTGCTATTATTTTAAGTACAATGTTTATCCTGTTTATAAAAGATAAAATAATCAGCTTATTTGAAAATTGGCTGATTCGTCGTGGCAAACGAGGGCAGTTAATTCGGGCATTACGGGCACGTACCTTTTTACGTATTTTCAGCTGGGCGATTACTATATTAATTATTGCCATTGCAGTGTTTATGATCCTGGAATTATTTGGTTTTGATTCGACAACCACTCTGGCGGGTGCCGGTGTGTTTAGTGTCGCTATTGGTTTTGGTGCACAGCAGTTTATTAAAGATGTTTTTTCCGGTCTTTTTCTAGTGCTCGAAGGACAGTACGGGGTGAATGATTTTGTTTCAGTGGGTAATTACTCCGGCAATGTGGAGGACATTAATCTGCGTTTTACCAAGTTACGCAATTATGATGGTAATGTGATTTATATCCCCAATGGTGATATTCATTCGGTAGTCAATTATGGTAAGGGCTATGCTAATGCGGTAATCAATTTTTATATTGATGTTGAGCAAGATATTGACAGTGTCTTTAGTTTAATAAGAGAAAGTGTTGCAGATTTGCGCAATTCAGCAGATTTAAAAGCAGAAATTCTCAGTGATGTGGAACTATTAGGTATTAATGATTTCACTACTAACGGTATTGAAATTAAATTTCGTCTGCGTACCGCGCCGCAGTCGCAATGGCTGGTGGGCCGGGAGGTACGTCTGGCCTTAAAGCAGCGCTTTGATCTTGATGGTATCAAATTATTTCAGTACCAGTGTAGCAATCAGTGGCAGACATCATTATAGACGACTCCGGGCAGAATAATCGGAATCATAAGCGGTGATATTCTTGCCCCGGGTATTATGGAAATAGATGCCCTGCTACACATAGAACAGGCAGATGCAGGTAAATTTTCTGATTCACTGTCAGATTAAGTCAATAATTAGCGATTGACTCTGCTCTGGGGTAAAATAGAGTCCCCATTTTTGAGGTTTTATTATGAGTCAACAGTCTGCTTATCCACCGCCAGAGCGTGTCAGATTTTCTGAATCTGAGCAACGCCTGCCCTGGCTGAGTATTTTAATGGATGCCTATCTAGTCACTGATCAGGGTATTAGTGAACAAATACAGCGTGAAGAAAAGCAGGGCAAAAAATTAGCCTGCGCCCGTGGCTGTGCCTCCTGCTGCCAGTCGCATGAAAGCATTCCGGTATACCCGCTGGAGTTAATGGGCATGTCGTGGTATGCCATAGAGATATTGTCCGGCGAGCTTCGTGAGCAGCTAAAAACCCGTCTGTCGCAATTGGAAGAGGTCAATTCATGTCCTTTTTTAGTGGCTGGTAGTTGTGCTATTCATCCGCTTAGACCTATGGCCTGTCGCAGTTTTAATGTCTTTAACTCTCCCTGTGCTGAAGGTGAGGATGCCTATTACACCCGCAGGGAAGATGTGCTGACACCGATTAAAAAATATCAGGATGAAGCCTTTAATGTGATGCTGCCGTTTTATGGGGTAAACAATAAGGCTGAGCGGCGCAGAATGATCAAAACTGGAGCAATGCATCAAATGGCAAAAGTCATGCGAGAATTAAACTGGTCAACTCTGGTTGATAAAATGAATGCATTTGATAAGTCATAATTAGATGTTTAAAGCTTTATCCTATATTTTCATGCTTGCCGGCAGACTGTAAATATTAGCTTAAGGGCTGAAAATTATCTGCTGATAATCCTATAAAACTATACTATAAAGGCAGGCTGGACACGGCCTGCTGTCATATTCTGCTGCATACTTATTGCAAATATCACTGATAATTCACTTTTAAGTCACTTTCTGAGAATACAATACCATCATAATGCTTAGTATATTCTTCCTCTATGGTGTGAATATTGTGTTTAAAAATTTGAGTTAAATATGAATGAATAATACAAAAGAAACCATTGTTATTGTTGATGATGTACCGCAAAACCTGGCTTTGCTTAATGGCATTTTAAAGCCATTGTATCGGATAAAAGCTACCACAAATGGTGAAACTGCGCTTAAAATTATCACTATGGAAAAACCATCGCTGATATTACTGGATATCATGATGCCTGATATGGATGGTTATGAAGTGTGCCGGTGTATTAAAGAAAATCCTGATACGCGCAATATACCCATTATTTTTGTAACTGCAAAAGTTGAAATGAATGATGAGGCTTTTGGTCTGTCTTTAGGTGCAGTGGATTATATTCATAAGCCTATAAATACAGCAATTTTAAAAGCCCGGGTAAAAACCCATATTGCCCTGAAAAATCAGGAAAGCCACCTGGAAGCCCTGGTTAAAAAACGTACCAGGGAGCTGGAAAAATCTAAAAACAAACTGGAAATGGCTAAAACAACAATCGAAAATTCCAGATATGAATTAATTCAGTGTTTGTGCAGAGCCGCTGAATATAAGGACAGGGATACCGGTGCACATGTTAATCGGGTATGCTATTATAGTTATTTATTAGCCAGAGAGCTTCACTTCGATAATGACTATCTGGAAATGTTATTTGATGCTGCTGCGATGCATGATATAGGAAAACTTGGTATCGAAGATGAAATTTTATTAAACCCCAACTCACTGACAATAGATGAGTTTAATAAAATGAAAACTCATACACAAATCGGTGCGGATATTATTAAACCCAACCAGCCGGGTGTGCTGGGAATTGCCCATAATGTAGCACTGACACATCATGAAAAATGGGATGGCAGCGGTTATCCCAAGGGGCTCAAAGGTGAAGAAATTCCTATTGAAGGCAGGATTGTGGCGATTGCAGATGTTTTTGATGCATTAACATCAGAGCGCTCGTATAAAAAAGCATGGTCGGTTGATAAAGTTGTTCAATTTCTCAAGGATGAACGTGACAGGCATTTTGACGCCAGACTTGTGGATGCTTTTATTAAAGTATTACCTGAAATTTTAAAAATCAAAGAAAAAAATGCCGCGTGAAGAATAACGCCTTACACAAAGCATTATATCCGTCATATCATGATAAAATGATTAAGCTGATGCTTAAATCTACTATGCTTGGTGTGGTCAGCGCCAATATCTTATTACCTTTGTTCTTTATCTTTGAATTGTCTGCTTATGTGGATGCAGGCATTCTATTGGCATGGCTAATGATTCATCTGGTCCTGGCTGTGCTGAGGCTTATTACCAGTAAAAAACTGACTGATGCATTAAGTACTCAGGAGCACAAAAAAACACGCCTGCTAAACCAGTACATTATTATCACCACTATATCGGGTATGACATGGGGGGCACTTGGCTTTTATGTTGTTCACAATACACCAGACAGTATTATTGCGCTGACAATCACTTTGCTTGCGAGTGTAAGTATTGCGGCAATGACCACATTAGGAACAGTTGAAAAGGCATATCATCTCTTTGTGATCAGTATGCTTGTACCCCTGTCTATTGCATTACTGACTATGGGGAAAGTAATTTTTTTTCTTGTTGGAATTGCTATTTTTATTTATCTGTATTTTCTTTATACCGGGGCAAATAAGTACTGTCAGCAAATAAAACAAATAATTACTTTAAATGATAAATTGTCATTAGCAAGGCAGGAAGCAGAGCAGGCTATGGGTGAATCTGATTTGGCCAATCAGGAAAAAACTCAGTTTCTGGCCAATATGAGCCATGAAATACGCACACCAATGAATGCTATTATCGGTTTTACTGAGCTGGGTATGCAGGCTACAGAAAAAAAAATGGAATATCTTAAAACGGTACATACCTCATCACAGCAATTATTAGAGCTTATTAATAATATTCTGGATATATCCAAGGTGGAAAAAGGAGATTTCAAGCTTGATTTAACTGTATTTAGCCTGAATCTGATACTGGAAGAATTAAATACCACAGCAAAAATACTGGCTAAAAACAAGAATATCAGGGTGAATATTCCCAATAAAATTGAGTCACTGCAATTACTCAAGGGTGATCCTCTTCGTCTCAAGCAAATACTAACCAATCTTATCTCTAATGCTATTAAATTTACAGAAAGTGGTGAAGTAAATTTGAGTGTAACCATTGTTACAGACAAAAATAATAATCCGTCACAAGATAGCATGTGTTTGCTCTTTGAAATGCAGGATACAGGTATTGGTATTTCTACAGAACAGCAGCAACAGTTGTTTAAAAATTTTTTTCAGGCGGATTCAGGCACCAGCCGTCAATATGGCGGCACCGGTTTAGGGCTGGCCATAAGTAAACAGCTAATAGAGAAGATGGGCGGTGAAATTAAGGTAATAAGTGCAGTTGACAAAGGGAGTTTATTTAGTTTTAAACTGACTTTTGAGCAGGCAAAATATGATGATATTATTGCCTATCATCAATACAGTCAAATAGAACAGCGAGCTCATCGCTCCTCTGAAAAGCAGAAAGTGTCTCTTCTTCTGGTAGAAGATAATGCGGTCAACCAGATTCTGGCACAAACATTGCTTGAAGATTCCGGTTATATTGTGGATACGGCTTTAAATGGTCTTAAAGCAATTGAAAAGGTAAAACGGAAGCAATATGACTGTATCATAATGGATATTAATATGCCGATAATGAATGGTTTTGAGGCAACAAAAATAATACGCCAGCAATTTGACCCGAAGATCCCCATTATTGCCATGACCGCCAATGCCCTTAAGGGTTCAAAGGAAGAATGTTTGCAAGCGGGGATGAGTGATTATATCAGCAAACCCATCAATATAAATGAACTAAATGATATTGTCTTCAAATGGTTAAGTGATGAAAGTGATGCACAGCATGAGATGAAAAGTACAGAGAAACTCACAGCTGGACATGAAAAATCAAGAACTGACCACGGATCTGTTAATTTATCATCGCTTAATGTTAAGATGGCGCAGAAGCGATTTAATAATGAAAGCTTATATCATAAAGCGTTAGAATTATTCACAAAAAGTCAGGCTGGTGTCATTAAAAAAATTAATCAGGCGCTGGAAAATCAGGATAATAAACAGGTTGTTCGTCTGCTAAGTTCTTTAAAAGGAATATCAGCGCAGATTGGTGCAGAAAAACTATATGAACTAATAAAAAAAATAGAACAACTTTTGTTAAATGATAATTGTTTATCAGAAAGTCTGATTTCGTTAGATGCTGAAATCAAACAGCTGTTAGTTGAAATTGAGCAATTTATTAGTAATGATCAAAAAAATAACATAAAGAAAGCTGCCATTGAAAAAAATGAAGCAGATAATTTGCTTCAAAAAGAATTACATTATTTGCAAAAAACAATATCAGAATATGATACGGATTCAATGATAGTGATTGATAAATTGCTGGTGAAAGTCAGTGATCAAACACGACATAATAAACTCTTAAGGATAAAAGACAGTCTGGAGCAATTTGATTATGAGCAGGCTAATGTTTTATTGCTGGATAATTTTTTAAATAATAAAAGAAGAGACAATAATGCAGGATAATGAGTCTAAAGAAGCAGTGACTTCTGAACCAACAACTGCTGATATAGCTAATGTGGATAAAATAAGAGAAATACTTTTTGGTAATCAGATCAAAACATTTGAAAATAAATTCCGGCAGCTTGAAGAAAAGCTAAGCAAGGAACTTAATGATTTAAAAGATGACTCAACAATGCGTATTGATTCATTAGAAAAATTTATTAAATCAGAGTTTGAATCTTTAAATCATCGTTTGAGCGGCGAAAAAGAAGCACGAGTTAAAGCACTTGATGATAATGTTGAAAAATTTGAAAAACATATAAAATCACTGAGCAATAGTTTAAGTGAACAGGAACAATATAATAATGATAAGGCCAGAGAGTTAAGGCAGCTGTTATTAGAGCAGTCAAAGGACTTATTTGAAAAAATGAACAAAAAACAAATAGAAGATAGAGAACTGCTGAAAAGCTTTAGAGATGAGCTGGATTCAGGCAAAGTTGATCGCTCTGCCTTATCATCACTTTTCACTGATATAGCATTTCAAATATCTGGGAATGATTATACCGTCGAGTTATTAGCGGATAACAAGAAAGCAATACCTTAGTTTTTTATGGCTGATAATAACCTGGAAAAATCTGATTTTGAACTCTTACAGAGTTTGTTGCTGGGCGATGAAAAAGAAAAAATAAAGCGTTTAGAAGAACATTTAGATGTTCCTGAAATGCGTATTGACGATGTCAGCTCTGTTTTGCCTCAGGCAATCAATCTAAGCATAAGTAAAGATAATAAACTCAGTGCTGAATTAATGCCGGTGATTGAAGAGACTATTAAGCAATCAGTTAAACGTGATATCAATGTGTTCTCAGATCTTCTCTATCCGGTAATGGGGCCAGCCATTCGCAAATCAATATCTGAAACCTTTTTGCAAATGATTCAGTCAATGAATAATGTCATTGAACACAGCTTTTCATGGAAGGGTCTAAAATGGCGATTTGAAGCGTGGAGAACGGGTCAGTCATTTGCCGAAGTCGTATTACTGCATAGTGTGATTTATCGGGTAGAACAGGTTTTTTTGATTCATAAAGAAACCGGCTTGTTGCTGCACCATACTTCGCTGGCTGATGTAGTACAGCAGGATTCAGACTTAATTTCAGCTATGCTCACCGCTATTCAGGATTTTGTACATGACTCTTTTAATCATGCTCATGATAATGAAGACGTCGGTGATGATACACATACTCAAAATATAACTAAACCCAGTCTTAATCAGATAAGTCTGGGAGAATTCTCCATCTGGATTGAACAGGGACCTGAAGCCGTTATTGCTGCGGTAATAAAAGGGACGGCACCGGAAACACTGCGCGAGAAACTTATTGCCACTCTGGAGGATATTCATCTGCAGCATGCACAGGCTATGCAGCATTATAGCGGTGATGAAACAGATTTTAGTATTGTTGACGGACAATTACAGGAGTGTCTGATCAGCCAGTACCAGTCTACAGGTAAAAAAAACTCATGGCTGCTCTGGAGTATACTGCTTGCTGTTATCGGTGGCATTGTGTTCTGGCTGTTTATCTATATCCAGCAAGCACAACACTGGAAAAACTATGTCCAGCTTCTTAAAGAAGAACCCGGTATTATTGTCACGGATATAAGCAGTAATGATGAGCAATATATTATTCATGGTTTGCGCGATCCTCTGGCCAGAGAGCCGGATGCTATTCTCAGTGATAGCCAGCTGAATAAACCATTAGTTCTAGGCCCTTTTAGTATTGAGCTGCTAAAAGCACAGCAGATAGTGTATAAATTTGAACCCTATCAATCATTAACACGTGAGTTTATTGAACAACGCGCGCAAGTCATAGTGCATGCTCCTGATACAGTTAAATTGGTATTCAAGCAAGGATTATTATCTGTATCAGGTCGCTCAAGCCTGGCCTGGAAAAGACAGCTAGTTAAACAGAGTGCTTATATTAGTGGTGTTAATCAACTCAATGTTGAGCAGCTTGAAGTTACAATTGATTTGACATCATTGGCTGCACCAGAGAGTGTCAGCCTAAATTATGACAATGGACTGTTAACGCTTAGTGGTACTGCACCTGACATCTGGATACGAAAAATTAAAAAACAGGCGCTTTCCCTGCCCGGTATAGCGAAAGTTGACATGGATGAACTAGTGAATTCAGATATCTTATATTTAACACAACTGGTGCATGATATTGAGTCAGAGTCGGTTTTTTTTGATATAGGAAAAACAAATTTTTCAAATAGAAATAATGATAAAAAATTAAATAGAATATATAAAAAAATAACAGCACTTATTCAACAGGCTGAATATTTGTCAAAAGATATTATCATAAATATTCAAGGCTATTCAGATCCAATAGGCCCTTTTACGGTCAGGCGTAATATCAGTTATTTGCGTGCAGAAAATATGCGCCAGTTCCTGATGAGTCAGGGTATCAGTGGTTTGATTCTTAATGCTCAAAGTATGGTTGAAAAAAATAAAATACCGGTAAATATAAGTGATCATAATATGAGATTTAAACGACGGGTGGGGTTTTCTATTAGCATCAGAGCGAATAATACCAGAGATTAATTATATGATCAGAAAGAAGATATGTCTGTTAGGTTCTTTTGCTGTGGGCAAAACCTCACTGGTGCAGCGTTTTATAAAAGGTATTTTCAGTGACAAGTATCATACCACGCTTGGGGTCAAGGTAGATAAAAAGACATTTGTTATCGATGATACAGATATTGAGTTTATTATCTGGGATTTGGCCGGTGAAGATGATTTTATGACAGTCAGGCAGAGTTACTTAAGAGGTACTTCCGCTTATTTACTGGTAGTCGATGGCACTCGTAATGAAACACTTGAAACCGCATTGTCACTGCATCAGAGAATGCAGCAGGAGAATGAATCTATTCCTTTTGTGCTCTTACTTAATAAATCAGATTTGAAAATGCAATGGGATCTGGACGTAAAAAAAATTAAACAATTAAAAGAGTCAGGCTGGAATATTCTTGAGACAAGTGCAAAAAATAACGATGCAGTGGATGAATCATTTAAATTACTGGCATTAGCATTAATAGAAAAACAGAGATGATTATGAACGCTCAACTACCGTCTTTTGTTATGGAAAACATGTTTAAGGTTTTTTTTGAAAATAGCACGATTGCTTTTTTAAAAATAGACCATAAAAGTGGCTTATTACTGGAGTCAGGCGGGCAGCTGGAATTTTTTAAAATTAATAATTGTGAATCTGGCCGGGCAGCAAACAAACAGGTCAGTTTATTAGTAGATATTCTTCCTTTAAGTGAAAATTATTATCATCTGCCTGCTATTGATATTGCCTCTGAAGAGAGTGATAGTCAGCAAGGCTATATGGATTTACATTTTTTTTATGATGCGGCTGCTGATTTGGACTGGGTTATTTTTCAGGATAAAACCATTGATTATCGATGGCAGGAAATCGCACAGCAAAAAAATAATGAACTGGCCTTGTATGAGCAAAGATCGAAAAACATTTCAAAGTTTAAAGACCCAGATTTTCAGGACAGTTCACTTTGTTTCTTTGAATTATATAAAATTATTCCATTTGAAAAAATTAATGAATCCTCCTTTGTGCAACTGGCGCCAACGCCTGATATTTATCAGCAGGAATTTACGGATTTTTTTTCTTTACATAAACACATTGACCTGATTGATAAATTTCCCGTTCTGGAAAGTTATATGCTCGATGCTGAGATGATTTGGGCGGCAGATAGTAACAGTGAAATACAATTAAAATCCGGACCCTGGACAGAATTATCTGTGAAAGGTCATGATTTTGCACTAGAGGCAATGGCTGTCAATTGGCAGGGAAGAAAGCTGATTTTTCTTGAATTACTTAATGGCCATTATTATAACCAGCATACCTTTTTACAAACAGGCAGAGAAGAAGTTTTACTCAGACAGCAGGCAGATAATGCGAATAAGGCAAAATCTGACTTTCTTGCTAATATGAGTCATGAAATCCGAACACCGATGAATGGTGTGCTGGGAATGCTTGAACTTTTACAGAAGTCACCTCTGGATGCACATGGTCAATCACTGGCCAATATGGCTTATAGCTCTGCTGAAGATCTGCTTAATATTATTAATAATGTGCTGGATTTCTCTAAAATTGAGTCTAATAAACTGGGTTTGGAGCTCAATGTGTTTAATCTGCATGAACTGATTAAAACTACGCTGGGGAAAATAAATCATCAGGCAGAGAAAAAAAATATTAGTTTAAAGCATAATATCGCAGCTGATCTGCCCTTATATGTCAAAGGAGATGCAACAAAAATACGGCAGGTTTTACTCAACCTGCTATCAAATGCTCTTAAATTTACCTCTCGAGGCGAAATTTGTTTAACCGTTTCTATTAAGCAAAATGCCATTGAAGCAGATGCCCCGGCTGAGTCTTTGCATAAGCAATGGATTAAATTTTCTGTTACGGATACGGGTCTCGGTATACATTCCAATAAGAAAAAAGAAATATTCAATGCCTTTATTCAGGCCAATAATTCAATCAGCAGGATTTACGGTGGCACCGGTCTCGGGCTGGCAATATGTCAAAGTCTGGTTAACCTGCAGGGTGGAAATATAGGAGTGGAAAGTCGTTTAGGTAAAGGCAGTCATTTCTGGTTTTTATTGCCGCTGGAAATTATCAATGATACTCGGCCTGCGTCAGTCACTGATAAATCAGCACAATATAAAAAAACATTTAGTAAAATATGCAGTAATGCCCGAATTCTTGTGGCTGAAGATAATTCTGTGAATCAAATGCTTACCAGTTATATTTTAGATAGTTTTGGTTTTAAGTATAAGATTGTTGAAAATGGCAAGTTAGCGATAGAAGCGGTAAAAAAAGAGCACTATGATCTTATTCTTATGGACTGCCATATGCCTGTGATGGATGGTTTAAGCTGCACAAAGGCCATGCGAGAAGAAAAACTGGTTGATTCATGTATTCCAATTATTGCTTTAAGCGCAGATGTTTTTAGTGGTTTTCAGGAAAAATGTAGATCTGCCGGGATGAATGATTTTTTAAGTAAACCATTCAAGCAGGAGCAATTTGCTGAAATTTTGAATAAATGGCTGGTTTTCAGATTTGCTGAAATAGCGGATGAACTCGCGACAGTAGAAGATAATGCTCTAGACAAAGTGAATACTGCAACCATGGATGAGCAGGCGCTTAATGAACTTATTGATTCAGGAAAAGAAGATCTGCTGATTAAGTTACTGAAAATGTATGTCGATTATTCTCCGGAGATTATAGATAACATTAATATTGCCTGCAAGTCAGAACAATGGGATGAATTAAAATTTCAGGCACATAGCTTTAAATCAAGCAGTGCCAATTTAGGGGCAGTTTTTCTGGCGCAACTCTGTGGCGAGCTGGAAGTGATGGAACAATCACTCTTAAAAGAAAAGGCTCAACAGCAGGTTAAAAAAATCAATCAGGAGTTTGTACTCGTCTGTAATGTCTTTACCAGTAAACTTAAAATACTTACCAATGAAAATGATATACAGCAAGATAATGCTGTTAATACTGATACCAAGACCGTATTAATTGTTAATGATGATCCATTGCTGCACTCCATGCTGGAAATGATGTTGACTGAGCAAGGTTTTATCGTATTACAAGCTGCTAATGAGCAACAATGTCTCAGCCAGCTGGAAGAAAATAGCATTGATATTATTATTCTGGATGTGCTTGATGAACAGCATACACTGGAACTCTACCGGTATTTGCAGGAGCGCATACAAAATCGTTATATTCCGCTTTTATTTATTGTTGATGAAGATAATGCTCATGCCATTGAATCAGGCATTTCATCATCTGAAGTAGCTATGCTGCTTAAACCGATTAACTTTCCTGTGCTCATGCAAATGCTTAAATTTCATCTGCACTCAGCAGATAATAAGAAAAGTCTGCACAGTCTGAAGGAACAGCTTTCTCATACACAGAATATGGCGCAGATGGGTTGCTGGGTATGGGATAGCAGTAAAAAGCATTTTAAAGTCTCTGATTTTTTGATGAATATGCTGCAAATCAAACAAAGTCAGGAGTCGTTTAATTTTGCACAATATCTGTCACTTGTGCATCCAAATGATAAAGAGCGGGTTAAACAGAGTGTCAATAACATACTGGCAGGGAAAACTCTGGAGCCGATTAATTATCGTATAGCCATTGATATTACTAATAGTCATCACGAAAAGACTGAATATGTGATGGTAAAGCAGGAGTTAAGATTAAATTCATTGAATAAAAATATTGTTATTGCTTCTGTGCAGAATATTATACTACAGTCAGCGATTGACGAAGATGTGTATAAGCTGGCTTTTTTTGATCCCCTAACCCATTTATCCAGCAGAGCTTATTTTATAAAGCAGCTTGAAGAGATGATTAATGATGCAGAACGTCGTAAGGAATCATTTGCACTCCTGTATCTTGAACTGGAAGACTTTCATAATATAGAAGATACTTTAGGAAGCCATGCCAGTGATGAATATTTACTGACAATTGCCTCGCGCATTCAAACCGTGGTGAGAAGTAATGACTGTATTGCCAGACTCGATGAGGATGAATTTGCTATTATTTCCAGTGTACTTCATGGTGAATCAAGTGCGGCAATTATTGCTGAACGTTTGCTTGAAGTGATCTATCCGGTGATAAGCCTGGTCAATTATACATTTAAACCTAAGGTATTTGTTGGCATTTCATGTTATGCAAATGATGGCAGAACAGCAGATGAACTGCTGAGTGCTGCTGGCAGTGCCTTGTATGATGTCAAACTGCATCAGGAGCTTGATTATGGCTTTTATCGGGAGAAATCAACACAATTGCCTCCTGTTTAAGCCGTATATAAATTACCATGAATTATTTTATGGCTGCGCATATACTGTCCACTATTATGAATGCTGTTAATTGTGAGCCAGGTATAAATAATAGTCTTTACTCATTTTCTGTCAGGTATTATAATTTATTGTTTATTATTTTAAGATAAACATTCAAATGATAGTGTGTCGGGTAATATTTAGTGGTTAAAAGCTTAGCTGGTTTTTTTAAAGGGATGTCTCTTCTTTACGCTGAAGATGAAATGATCTCCCGCACATTATATGAAGATTACTTCAAAGCTTATTTTAAAATTATTTATGTGGCAAAAAATGGTCAGGAGGCATTGGATTTCTATACAGAAAAAAGACCGGACATTCTTATTCTGGATATTAATATGCCTATATTGAACGGTCTGGATGTCTGTAAAGCCGTTCGAGCTAAGGACAAAAAAACTAAAATTATTGTACTGTCCGCGCGCACTGATAAAGAAGCCTTATTAGAAGCAATTGAGTTAGGTTTAACAACATATCTTGAAAAACCACTTAAAAAAGAGCAGCTTGAAGAGGCATTGAATAAATTGTCTGAGGAGTTGGGGAAATCCACTAAGGTTCTGCTTCGGCAAATGGATGACAATTCTTATTTCTGGGATACAAAAAAACGCGAATTACTGCTTAACTCAGAAATTATAGCCCTAACAAAAAAGGAAAAACTACTGTTAGAACTGCTGGTCAATACGCATCATGATAAAATAACATATCAGCATATTTATGATACTGTCTGGTTTGAAGATTATAATGCAGAATATTATAGTGAGCTGTCTATTAAAAGCCTCATTAAAAAACTTCGGGCAAAACTACCCCAAAATACAATTAAAAATTCTTATGGTTTGGGTTATTATCTGCTTACACCTGAGTAAATTCAGAAGAAATTTAATCCAACACGCCTCTTTTTAGAAAATCCATGTCTCATTATCTTTAAAAATCAATAAGTTAACTTATCGATTCTATTGTGTCAGATAGTAAACTCCTACCTTGTCTAGTGCATAATAAGTGCTGTATTTAATAGCGAGATTTTATGTATCAGTCATAAAGGCTTAATCCCCCTCAGAGCTAAAAAAACTATTCATTGACGTGTGTCCTGTTTATGCCTGAAAAAATGTGACTTATTTCACATAAGTTCACTTTTAGGTCACTATCCATAATTATAATTCTCCCTAAGATAATCAATTATTAAACACGAAAGGGTAAGTAACAGGATAGTCCAATGAATAAAAAATTTCTCAGAACCTTAGTTTTAATCATTTTCTCGGCTTGTATTTCACCAACATTATATGCTGATTCTATACCATCAAATACGATCCAGGCAGATATTGAACAGCTTCATAAGCAAAAAATACTTGTTCATCAGATACTTGTTTCATATGTACAGATTGGTCAGCTACAAAACTATGGCAACCCGATTAATATAAGAATAACTTCAGTATCAAAATTTGATGAAAATCTTAATAGATTAAAAAAATCTGCCGAACTTAGTAAACAACATAAGCAGATGCAGACGGTATGGGAGCAGTTGAAACAAATAGCTCTAGCACAGCCTGAAAAAGCATCGATTAGTAAGTTGTTTGAATTAAATGAACAGATAGTAATGCTTGCAGATGAAATGAAATCAGTTTTAGTAGTAAATGACAATAGTGAAAATCAGGTCGAAACTATTGCACAGCAACAAATAATGCTCAGTCAGCGCATTGCTTTATTTATGTTGATGAAAAACTGGGGTACGGAGGCATATGCAGAAAAAATGAATAGTAGTCTGAATACCTATTATCATAATATCGTTATTCTGGAAAACAATAAAAATAATACCGCAAAAATTAATAAGTCAATTAGCCAGTCGAAAAAAGACTTCACAACGCTGATGTCAATTATTTATCAATATGATAATAGTCATGATTATTCACATTCGATATCACGATATACAGCACAATTATTTCGTAAGGCAAAAAAGACCTATAAGCTCTATAGCAGTTTGAACAATTCCTCAAATAAAAAAAAAGGCAGTCTATATAACGCAAATCTGCATGTTGCAACATTAAATAAATCATTATCAATTCAATAGTGATTATTTATAGAGAAACTGCTATGAATTAGTATATCAATAGAAAAACATAAAAAATGGAGAAAAAATGAATTTAATAAAGAGCAATACGTTAACCGGTTATTTATTAATGGTAATAGTGAGCATTCTTATGCTTGAGCCAGCATATGCCAGTATAGAAAATGATAATGATGCGGTAAATAAATCTGGAAAACAAAGGATGTTGACGCAGCGTATGCTAAAGGATTATGCCATGCTGGGCATGGGAAATACTTTTGGCCAGCCAGGTGAAGATTTACAGCAGCAGATTAAACTCTTTGATACAAGCTTGCATGATCTGCAGCAGTTTAACCAAAATGCCAGCATTGCTAAGAGCCTGATAAAAACTGAAACATTATGGCTTCCTATTAAGCAGCAGTTAAAGAAAAAGCCAACGATAGAAGCTGCAGCAGATTTGCAAAAATTACTGGATGATTTATTAAACTCATGTCATGAAACAACCACTCTTCTGGTTAAAATGTCAGGTAGGGATAATTCACAAATTATTAATATTTCCGGACGACAGCGCATGCTGTCTCAACGCTTGGCCGCATTGTATATGTTAAAAGTCTGGGGAATAAATGATGATAATTTTAAACAGAAACTTGAACAAACAATGAATGATTTTTCTCAGGCACAAAAAAAGCTGGAAGCTTCCAGTCATAATACTGCACAAATTAAAAGTAGTTTACAAAAGGTAAAAAAATTATTTATGTGGTTTGAGTTAATGGCTAACTCAACTTCCGGTCGTTATATTCCATCATTAATTAGTAAGTCATCTGACAAAATAAATAGTGAAATGAATACCGTTACAAAACTTTATATACAAGTATTAAAATAAAGTTATAAAAATTAATTATATTAGAAGTTAATAAGAAGGAAAATTCTCGTGAAAAAATTGTTAAAGTGTTTAATTATTACCCTTATTATATTTTCGTCGATTCAAAACTTATATGCTGTCAGTGATAAAGATAACCTGGCCTTGATTGATAAAGCAGGCAAGCAACGGATGTTATCACAAAAAATTGCCAAGGCCTATTTTTTTTATACTCAAGGTATACGTCCAGATAAAACAGGCAAACAATTGTCCGAAAGCATTAGAGAATTCAATCAAAATTACGAACTGTTAAAACGAAAGGTAAAAGATACTAACATTCAAAATATGCTGATGTTTGTCGAAATGAGCAAGGATGAATTATTGCCCTTATCAAAAGCCCCTTATAATAAAGATAATGGCTCAATTATGCTGGACTATAGTGAAACACTGCTTGAGGCCAGCCAGGATATTGTCAGTCGTATGGTGGGTAAAGCAAAAACAAAGCAGGATAAACTTGTTAATTTATCGGGGCGCCAGCGTATGCTAACACAACGTATCGCCAAATATTATATTGCTTATCAGGCCGGCTTTAAGGATCACAACACGATTACACAGCTAAAAAAGGCCATGAAAGAATTTGAAAAGGCCCATTCAACTTTGGCAAAAGAAAAAAATAATACGCCAGCAATCAGTAAGGAACTCAATAAAATTGCAAAATTATGGAATGTTGTCAATAAATTTTATAGTGATGTAAAAAGAGGTGGTTTGCCCGTTATTGTGCTTTCAACGACAGACAAGATGATGGTATCAATGAATCGTGTGACAGCTTTATATGTTGATTTGTTAGGTAAGTAATCATTTGATTGCCAATTCCCTTACCTTGAACTGTAAGGGAATTTTTTATTCATATCCTTGGAATTGTATTATGATAATAAATAATCAAGTTAGTTTGTTATTAAACAGTTTATCTACACTCATAAAACTAATTGTCTCTCTAACAATGCTCTATATGGTTTGTCACCAAGTGCTTATGGCTAATGAGCTGGAAGTTATTCCTACAGCATCATCTAACACTATACATGTTGAACATGCAAGTCAGATAACTAATAAGCAATTGTCAGTACTTTTAATAAAAGCCAAAGAGCTACAAGTTTTATCTCAAATAATCGCTAAAGATTATTTTTATATTCATCAACTTGTTCGTGAGGAAGAAGCAAAACTTGAAATAAAGCAATCAATTAAAGATTTGGAACATGTGTTGCATATCTTAAACTCTCGCATTAATGATAAAGAAATAAAAAATTTGCTGTCTTATCTTGGTGATGTTAGTGTTGAGTATAAGGAGATTATCGAACAGCCTTTTTCAATGAACAATGGTTCACAAGTTCTTGATTATAGTGAAACAATGTTTGAAGGTGCCCGGTCAATTATTAGATTTTTAGAAAAGTACACTAAGGAAAGTAACCATATTTTTGATGTGGTTTTTCAACAGCAATTAATTCTTCAGAGAATTAGTAAGTTTTATATTGCTTTCCAGGCTGGATTTAATGACAAAATTATTGTTGGCCAATTAAAAGAATCTGTTAAACAGTTTGAATTGGGAATAAAGGAAATCAGCACTTATAAATTTAGTGATCAATTACAAAAAGAAGTTTCTCGTATTGAAAAATATTGGCCATTATCCAAAAAGTTTTATTTGGGAATGGAAAAAGGTGATTTAACCCTAATTGTCTTTATTTCAACAGATCATATGATGTCTTCATTAAATAAAATCTTAACATTATTTATAACTAAAACTTAGTAAATATTCTACAGATAGACAAAATAATAATAACAAGTAATTCATACACCGGGCACGTTGATCAATAAGGATATATTTAGTTTTCATATATGCTAAATTTGTAATTTTTTCTATAATATTAGCTTGTAAACAATTAGAATAAAATGAAATTGGAAAATAGCACAAAATCCTTTCTATTGTATACGTCCTAATTTTGTGCTGAATTGAATCAATATCATCATGGTTGCTTGTGGTCTCCAGAAGTTTTATATTTATAAGGAGCGATAGTAATGCCATGATTTTTTTGTCAATTGTTTCACGTTATTTTTTAAAATATTTTTCCTTTTTTGGGAGATGTGAAACTCTAAACTTTAGCTAAATTAGTAATTACTTCTAATTTAGCTAACTTTATTATTGATATAGGGGATAAGTAAATGGAAAAGAAAGATATTTTAGATAAACTCCGCCATGCTAAATCAGCTCATATTAAATGGCGTGCATATGCACAGGCTCTGGTTTCAGGATTGCCGGTGGAAAAAGAACAAGTTCCCGTGATATATACAGATTGTGCTTTTGGTAAGTGGTACTATGGTGCAGGGCAATCTTTATCTTCATTAAGCTCATTTGATGCCATCAGCCTACCACATGAATCTATTCACCACATTTATATAAAAATTTTTAAACTTCTTTTTGGTAAAGATGAACGTTCAAAATTAGCAAAACTCTTTAGCTCAGAAAATATAATAAAAACAGCAAATAAAAAAAAGGCAAATATTTTATTGCATGAGTTAATTTCTATTTCAGGTACGTTATTAGAAGCAATTATGGCGCTTGAAAATGAAATTAAAGATATGTCTCAAGAAGAAATTTCAGCTCTTTTTTAGTTAATCGGAACTTTGGACAATAAATATTGAACTCAATGCCTGTTCATTGATAAGAACAGGCAAGAGATTACTATTGATACATTGCACTGTGATGATTATTAGGTTATAAATTCTCCTGACTCACAGGGCAACGGGCTATTATCAAAATTCATTCCCAGTATTTGGTTTTAATCGGATCACCGAGATCGGCATTAATCAGACGTTGTCTCACTTCCAGTAGTTTTTCAATTAAAGCCGGTTCTGTCTGCTCATATGCCTGTGCATCGGGAACACGCCGCACTACAACACCTAATAATTCAGTAATCGCGTTGCCAATAGAATTTTGGCTAATGGTGACAATCAGCTTACCCTGATCGTTACGATAAATCAGTTGTTTAAATGCCGGCTGCCAGCGAATGGCATTGGCGTATTTCGCATCATGAATGCACATATCACGTACTTTTTTAGCACTGGCCAGAAAGTCATTATCAAACAGCAGAGTGCCTTCAATTTGATCAGGAAAGAAGGGATCTTTGTGTATCGGGGCATTGCGGGTAGAAACCTGGGTAAAGAAGGTGCGATAAAAATCCAGAAAGCCTTTTAAAATCAAATCATATTCCATCCAGAAGTGAGTACTTTTAAGCATGGCGACACCGCCTTGAATTTCCCAGCTGGGGAGTCCCTGAGGATAGCCGGTGAGTTTGATTTGTGAATCAATACCCTCAACCGGTTTGAGTATCTTCAGCTCCAGAGATGCAAAAAAACGTCGGTAAACTGAGCGCATATGCGCCTGAAATAAGTTATTCTGGCCACCATCAGTCAAATTTGGATTTTTTGGGTCAGCCATTTCAGCATTACGCATTTGTTCCATATTAAAAACGATAAAATGGTTGTGCAGCATGCGGATGCTGGGTACACCCGGTGCCGTCAGTGGCCAGGTAGCATCCAGGCTGGCCTCACCCGCGAGCACCAGGGCATCAGCAGGATCAGGGTATTTCTCCAGCATATATTCTATCATGATCTGATTCATGCGATTCCATACGCTTTTGGTTTGTTCGGGTAATTGAGTTCGCCGTACCGGACGGCCTAAGGGATTGAGTATGCATTTAGATGAGTTGAAGATAATCGAGGTATCAAACTCATTACTATGTCCTAAGGCTTTACGATACATCAGCAAGTGTTCTGGATTACTGAGCAGGCCGTTGTTTTGGGAGAGATCCTGGAGGTTTTCGGTACTATTGAAAAACTCATTTGGTTTCATGCCTTCGGGTACTTCCAGAGGAATAGGACGGAAGGGGGTGATGATCTCTCTAGGGCCGGTTTTCATGTGTTTTCCTTAAAGCATTTAAAACAGGAATAGTAGCATTGTGCTGACTTTTATACCTTGATTTTTATCATAAAAGTTAAAACCCGATACTAAGTATTTCTATGATTAAGGTCACCCTGGATGCTCTTTATTGATGTTCCAGGCGATTATTGGAGCTATTGATCTTCAGGTTTTTTTCCAGTGTGGCTGATAATGTTGTTGGATCAAATTTGGCTACATAATCATCAGCACCGACATTAATACCTAAATTCTGATTGGAATCAGCGGATAGGGAAGAGTGCATTATCACCGGTATGCCGTCAAAACGACTATCGGATTTTATTTTCTTGGTAAGTACAAAACCATCCATTTCAGGCATTTCTACATCGGTCAAAATAAGCTGTATGAAATTTGCTACGGCTTGTCCGGTGGTTTCTGCCCGTTGGGCAATATCCTTGAGTTTTTCCCAGGCTTCAAGACCATTATTAGCACTGACATGTGTGAAACCCATATGGTCCAGTGTACGTGCTATTTGCTTGCGTGCTACCAGTGAATCATCGGCAAAAAATATGGTGACTTCTCGTGTAGCGGAGGCTGCATTATCCTTAAACCAGGCATCTTTGCTGGCATCCTGAGTGGTATCTGCCAGTACTTTTTCGACATCCATAATCATTACAATGCGATGATCTTCAAGCTCGGTCACAGCGGTAACGACACCACCCATTTGTTCTGACAGCATGTCGGGAGGTGTTTTGACTGAATTCCAGTCAAGACGCAAAATAGTGTCGACGGAACTTACCATATAACCCTGCATAGTATTGTTATACTCTGTGACAATCATTATTTCCGGTGGTTTTTCCATCTTTAAACCACAGAACTTAGCCAGATTGACCACTGGAATGAGTTGGCCGCGCAGACTGATCATACCTTCAACAGAAGCCGGCATATCGGGTGCCTGAGTAATTTCGGGTATGGACATCACCTCTCGAACTTTAAACACATTGATACCAAATAATTCTTCCCGACCGGTCTGACTATCGATACCCAGACTAAATAATAGAAGTTCCAGCCTGTTCGTACCTGCAAGATTAGTTCGTTCATCAACAGAGGTCATAAAATTAGTCATAATCAATCTCAATAATACTTAGTTTGCTGGTTATTTATAAATAAATGGGTAGATACTAGTCAATAATACTATCGGCCATTAAGGCTAATTGTTTAATTTGTTTATCCGAGAGAAAAGTTAAAATTTATCTGACTGATAAACACAGTGTGCAGTGTTAAAGTATAGTTAAGCTTTGTCATTTTTCAATGAGTTCATTAATACAACTGAGATCAAGATATTGCTCCAGTGTATCGGCCAGTAAATCAATACTTTGTTCCTGTAGTTGCCTATAGTCATAGGATGGTATTGATTTTAATCCGGCCCAGTCTAGTAGGTATCGACAGGCTTGCGGGTGATCAAATATACCATGTACATAGGTGCTGATTATCTGCCTGTCGGCAGAAATAACGCCTTCTTTATTTTTGCCTGATTGTAGCAGTGCCGTGTATTGTTGCATACCACTGGTGATGCCCGCATGAATTTCATAACCGCTAAAATGAATATTATGCTGTTCAAAGAAATGTCCCTGAACCTGTTTTAATTGCTTATTTTCACATAGTGTACTCTGGTAAGAGAAGTATCCCAGCGCTTTACTACTGCCTGCTGTACCTTCGATTCCCTGGGGATCATGAATTTGACTGCCCAGTATTTGCAGACCACCACATATACCGATGAGTTTGCCACTATAGCGTAGATGGCGGGCAATAGCAGTATGCCAGCCATTATTATAAAGCCAGGCTAAATCATTGCGGACACTTTTGCTGCCTGGAATAATAATTAAATCTGCGGCTGGTATTGCGCTTCCCGGAGCAATAAAGCTTAGTTCAACCTGGGGATGTAAGCGCAGAGCATCAAAGTCGGTGTGGTTGGAAATACGTGGTAAGACCGGGATAATAACCTTTAATGTCGCTATTTCAGGATCTATATTTTTATTACTTGTGTGAGCAATAGCGTCTTCTGCTTCAATGTGCAGATTCTGCAAATATGGCAGAACACCGATAACTGGTATGCCTGTAGTTTGTTGCAACCATTGATTACCGGGTATGAGTAATTGGATATCTCCCCGAAATTTATTAATAATAAAAGCCTTTATGCGTTTTTGCTCTGATGTGGATAATAATGCTTTGGTACCATACAGGTGAGCGAAAACACCGCCCTTATCAATATCAGCAACCAGTAATACCGGGCAGTCGACAGCTTCAGCAAAGCCCATATTGGCAATGTCATGTTCGCGCAGATTAATTTCTGCAGGACTACCGGCACCTTCAACAATAATTAAATCGTATTGCTCCGCCAGGCGTTGGTGTGATTGTAATACTGCCTGCATGGCTGTTTTCTTATAGGCATGATAGCTAATGGCATCCATATCAGTGAATACCTTTCCCTGTATAATAACCTGTGCACCCGTATCTGAATTGGGTTTAAGTAATATTGGATTCATATCACTATGGGCTTTAATATGACAGGCCTGTGCCTGTACTGCCTGAGCCCGGCCTATTTCACCACCATCTTCTGTGACGGCACTATTCAAAGCCATATTCTGGGGTTTGAAGGGGGCTACTTTTAGCCCCTGACGATAAAACAACCGGCATAAACCCGCTACGAGAACACTTTTTCCTGCATCGGAAGTTGTCCCCTGAACCATAATGGTTAATGCCTGCTTATTGTTCTCGAGCATGTTAGAATAGACCACTTTTCTTATATAGTTTATCAGGGTTCAAAATGCTAATTATACTCCTCTGTGCACTACTTCTCGATTATTTTTTTGGTGAACCCAGGCGCTATCATCCTCTGGTTGCCTTTGGTCGTTTTGCTCATTATCTGGAACAGCGTCTCAATGAAGATCGGGTTGATAAACATAGTGTTTTTCATTGGGGTAAAAATGTTCAGAGCTGGCAGCAAAATCGACTGAATGGTTTAATTGCTCTATTAGTCTGTATTTTGCCAGCAGCATGGCTGGTGCATCTTTTGGTGGCAGAGGAAGGTTTTTTTACTTATCTGATAGAAATTATTAGTATTTATTTGGCTGTGGGACTTAATAGCCTGAAGTCTCATGCCCGTCAGGTTTTTTCGGCTATACAAAATCATAATAAGGATAAGGCTCGAAGTACGCTGGCATTAATGGTCAGCCGGGACACCCAAACTATGGATGAACAGGCTATTTGCCGGGCTGCTACGGAGTCGGTACTGGAAAATGGCAGTGATGCTGTATTTGCCGCGATTTTCTGGTTTGTGATTGCCGGTGCACCCGGGGTGATCATTTATCGTTTAAGCAATACTCTGGATGCAATGTGGGGCTATAAAAATGCCCGTTATCAACACTTTGGTTTTTTTATTGCCAAATTTGATGATTTGCTTAATTTTATACCGGCTCGCTTAACCGCACTGAGTTATGCCCTTATGGGACACTGGCAAAATGCCCTTAACTGCTGGTCAAAGCAAGGCCCATTGTGGGATAGTCCTAATGCTGGAGTTGTGATGGCAGCAGGTGCCGGTGCTTTAAATGTTAAACTCGGTGGTGAAGACAGCTATCATGGTGAAATAAAATATCGGGCAGATTTAGGTTGTGGCGCTGATGCACAGGCAGATACTATTGAACAGGCTTGCTTATTAGTCGATCGGGCTACTATGACATGGCTCGTGGTAATTGCTCTGTTTTCCATACCCTTATGGTTTTAATTTGCCTGTCAGTAAGTAGTATTCATTCAGAATGAAGCAATTACCCAAAAGACCGCTACATGGTGGTGCTTTAAATCAGCAGATTAAAGTGCTGAATAATAACGCCTATGATGATATTGAGCAATGGCTGGATCTGTCAACCGGCATTAATCCTAACGGCTGGCCTGTTCCCATTATTCCTGCGCAAGTTTATAATCAACTGCCGCAAGACGAGGATGGTTTGCTTGAAGCTGCACAGCATTACTATCGGAGCAATGATATTTTACCTGTGGCAGGTTCACAGGAAGCCATTCAATTATTACCACAAATTTTCCACCAGCATCAATTGCTGGCTAAAAAGCCTTTAATTGGTATTATTTCTCCCTGCTATGCTGAACATGAGCATCACTGGCAAAGACATCAATTCAATATTATATATTTAAACAGTGAAAAGGTTATCGATGTGCTTGATGAGCTGGATGTGTTGCTCATTATTAACCCAAATAATCCCACGGGTGAAGTGATACCGTTGGCCACAATTAAACAATGGCTGTCAAAAATGGCCGGGCGTCAGGCATATATTATTATAGATGAAGCTTTTATGGATAGCTCAGCAGAAAATAGTGCCCTGAATTTAGCACAACAGGAACAGATAATTATTTTACGCTCTATAGGCAAATTTTTTGGCTTGGCCGGTGCGCGCTGTGGTTTTGTGATCGCCAGAGAGGAGATTTTATCATTAATCAAATACTATCAACCGCCATGGTCGGTAAGCGGGCCAACACGCTGGTTAGTTAAACAAGCTTTGCGGGATAATATCTGGATAGCAGAAAATATAAAATGGCTGAAAATAAGTGCTGCCAGACTGGAGGCTCTGCTGACTAAAGCTTTACTGATTCTCTATCCTGATTTTTCAATCACCGGCACCGATTTATTTAAAACTGTCATGTTTGATAATGCCTTCTTTGTTTATCAGCAACTTGCTAAACAGGGTATTCTGGTGCGCTTGCTGGATAATAAGCAAGGCTTGCGCTTCGCTTTACCCGGCAATGAGCAGCAATGGCAGCAGTTAACACAAGCATTGAATAAAATAGCTCCGGGGTGAATGAATCGGAGTAGAGGTCAAATTCTGAACAAGTTATATCGTCTGCATATTTTACTGTTTTATAGCAATATTACAGCGCTATATGGCGTCATTATATACGTATTAAAATACTGCCCAGGCTGAGTCTTGATTTGGGTAGTGTAGCATTATAATCATCTTCAGGGTGTTGATAACCAATAGCTAATGCGACATCACATTGGTAACCATCCAGCTCATTTCTAAATTCCTGATTAACTAAATCCGTATCAATGCCTTCCAGTGGCGTAGCATCGATTTTAAGGCGCGCCAGTGTATGCAGGGTATTGCCCAGAGCAAGATAGGTTTGTGCTTTTGTCCAGCATGAGGTGTTACCCTGTTCATCTGTATTGAGTTCGGCAAATACAAAACCGGCAAAGGCACTATCACGATCTTTGGCTTTGACACGTTGATCAACAATGCTTTGCTCCACGACATGGGCATAATTATCCCGATTGTAATGTGGGTGATAGGCAAAGAGGATAATTTGTGAGCTATCGAAAACATGAGGTTGATTAAATTGATACTGCCGGGCAAATGTTCTGCTCATACGCTCTTTGGCTGAATCGCTGTCAATTACAACAAATCGCCAGGGTTGAGAGTTAATTGATGATGCAGACAGGCGCATAGCCTCAAACAGCACATCCAGATCCTGTTGAGGAATTTTTCGGCTGGTATCATATTTTTTACAGGTGTGGCGCCAGAGCAGATCGTCTATTATCGGGTGTGTCATTGTTTTTCCTGAAATGTTTTAGGGGGATGTTAAGCAAAAAGATAATCAGCCATTGTCTAAAAATGTCGGATGAAATTCAACTATTCTGATGGTATTTGTTGACTAAAAGATAAGGCTAAAAAAAATTGAAGCGGGAGACTTGCTGAAATGAGTCCTCACTGTTGTTTAAAAGCAAAGCGATGGTAGCATTCAGGATCACCTAAGAGCACACAGGCATTCGCCTGACGGGCTTTGATTATTTCTAAATCCGGGTATCACATTGAGTCGATATCCTGGTGTTGATATTCAGGTTTAACTGAAACTGATGCTGTCAGGCCAAACCATGATCGCTTTATTCATAGTTTGCCACTTCAATCAGGTTGCCATCCGGATCTCTAAAGTAAAAAGAAATAATAGGACCGATTGCTCCTGTGCGTTTGACGGGACCTTCAATTATTACTATGCCTTTACTTCTCACCTCAGCTATAGCAAGGTCTAATTCTGTTTCGCTAATAAAACATAAATCAGCAGCACCGCTAGTGGTCTGTTTTGCCTTAGGTGAAAACTCATGTCCTTGCTGATGAAGATTAATTTTCTGTTGGCCGAATGTCAGGGCAACCCTGTTATCAGCATATGTCTGGACGGTCATACCCAGCACGGTAGTATAAAAATCTATTGTATCATTAATATTTTTTACAGTTAGGACAATATGGTCAATTTGAGTAATTTTCATAGATAAAAAATGCTCAGGTAGTTGCGAATACTTATTAGCACTTTAGCCAAGTTTAATGCACTGAGTATATTATGTTAATGAATAGAGCACAAATAATAAACTACTCAGTGTCTTCATCTTTTCGCCTGTTTTGGTGATATCTCCGTACTCAAATACCTGAACTGAGGCAAAACCTTAACAGACTGATGAATATCTATGTTACTTTTTGGTGCTTGCCTGGTATAGGCCGGGTTGCTGAATAATTAGATTGTTTTTAGCAACCAAATCAAGACCAGGCACTGGCTTAAAATTAAACTGAAAAAAATGGCATTGAAAGTATAGGCCAGTTTTTTATATTTTTTTTCAGCCCAGAAGCCTGCTCTCCATAGGGGTTTAAAGGCAAATAATAATAAGCCGAAGTGGATCATCATGAATGCCATTAATAAATTCGTGCTATAAAAACTTGCCAGATAAAAAAAAGCTGAAGTGTAGTTGGCTAAAAAGAAGAAACTACCATAATAAAGATATTCGAAATCGGTTGAATGTATTTTTTTAGGGTAAAAATGCATGCCCAGAGCAAGCATTATAAAACTGGATATGGCAAATAATAGCCCATAGCTATAAATGATTGCCGGGGAAGTGATCAATGAATGGCTATTAATCAGGCCATAATGCAGGGACAGGTAGAATATGAGCAATAACAGGCTTTGTATTAATGCCCCCAGACTGAGTAAATAAAAGGGCCGGGTTCTTAATATTTGCCAAAGTCTGGATTCATTGGTTTTTTCTTTTCCATAAGGAATTGCAATGCACATAAGAGGACTCTGTTATTATTCAATAGACACGCCATTCTAGTTTGTGATAATGAATAATAACGTAACCCAGGTTACTAAGATGCTTCATTGTTGTCTCTATTAACTGCTTCTTGCTGAGTCTGTTCACGTTCATCTTCTATACGGTCATCAATTGCAGCGGCATCACGAAAGGTTTTTTCACCTAGACTGATACATCCCAGAGGGATGACTAATAGAGTCAGAATAGTAGAAACAAATACACCAAAGAGTAAAGAAATTGCCATACCTTCAAAAGTAGGATCGGTCAGGATCACTGCTGAGCCAAGCACCAGTGCCAGTGCGGTAATCATAATAGGACGTGTTCTGGCTTTGACAGCGGTGATTACTGCATCATAGAGTTCCATACCCCGTCCGACTTCAACCATGGTAAAGTCAATCAGCAAGATAGAATTTCGCACAATAATACCGGCTAAAGCAATCCAGCCAATCATTGATGTGGCTGTAAAATCAGCACCCATAATCCAGTGACCGGGAATAATGCCCAGCAGAGTTAAAGGGATAGGTGTCATAATAATGGCTGGAATAGAAAAGTTACCAAACTGCCAGACTACCAGCATATAAATGGCCACCAGAGCCACTCCAAAGGCAATGCCCATATCACGGAAGGTTTCATAAGTGACCGTCCATTCGCCTGTCCACTCAAATCCAGAGTGCATATCCGTTTCAGGTGGTGCAGTATAAGTCCCCTGCATAACGACACCATCGGGCGTGGTATAGTCCAGTAAACGCTTATCGATGTCTATCATGGCATAAATAGGGGCGGCCAACCGGCCAACAGCATCACCGAGAACAAACTCAACCGGGCGCAGGTCTTTATGAAAAATCATTGGATCATGTTTTACTTTGATGAACTGGCCTAATTCGCCGAGGGGTACGGTCTTACCGGCTTGTGTCATGATGGGCATTTCTGCCAGAGCCGATAAATTAGTTCGGGTCTCTAATGGAATCTGCAGGAGAATATAGGTGGGCTCAAGTATACGCTTCTGCTTGACATCCCCTACTTTAAATTGCCCCATGACCATGCCCAGGTGCTGATTAATGGTTTGTGTGGATATACCGTAGTAAGCGGCCTTGTTCATATCAATATTAAAACGCCAGATATCCAGATCACCACGCATAAAATTATCGACATCGTCAATCAGTTCAGATTGCTCAAATATTGCCGTTAAATCACGGGCAACCTGCTGACGGGTGGCCTGATCAGGACCGTGAATTTCGGCGACCACTGTTTGTAATACTGGTGGGCCGGGGGGCATTTCAACGATGGTTGTGGTCGCTGCATATTGTTTGGCAATAGGAGCAATTAACTGGCGTACTGCCGTAGCAATTTCATGGCTGCTGCGCTGGCGTTGTTTTTTATGTAATAACTGTACATGAATTTCTGCCTGCCAGGGGTATTGACGCAGATAATAATGACGCACCAGACCATTAAAATCAAAGGGTGCAGAAGTGCCTACATAGTCCTGCAACGCCAGCACTTCTGGTACGGTTTTGATGGCTTCGACAATTTCGCGGGTAACGCTTGCTGTATTGGGTAATGACGTGCCATCAGGTAAGTCAACCACCACATTAAATTCAGATTTATTATCAAAGGGCAGCATCTTAACAGTGACTGCAGTATTAATAAACATATTGATAGTGAGGAAAAAACACAGAATTAAAGCTACTAGAAAGCCCCAGCCCCAGAGTTTACTTGTCACCAGCGTACCGATTACTTTGCGAAAAAACTTTTCCAGATGGTTATCAATACGTTGATCCCGTGCCTCCATTTTGTGTAATTTGCTCATTGAGGGCAATAAACGAATCGCCAGCCAGGGTGTAAAAATTAATGCTGCAACCAGAGAAAAAACCATGGCAACAGAACCTAATGCTGGAATAGGTTCCATATAGGGTCCCATCATGCCACGTACAAAGCCCATAGGAAGGAGTGCGGCAATAACGGTATAAGTGGCGAGAATAGTGGGATTGCCCACTTCTCTTACCGCATCAACTGCAACCGCTGTTGTTGTAGCACCATGCTGTAACCAGCGACTATAGATATTTTCTACAATGACGATGGCATTATCGACCAGGAAACCAATGGAAAAAATAAGCGCAAATAAGCTCACTCGGTCAATGGTATAGCCCATTAACATGGCCACAAACACGGTAACAACTAAGACTACGGGAATTGTGACCAGAACAACAATAGCAGGCCTTAAGCCTAGTGATAACCAGACTAAAAAGGTTACTGCAAGAGTTGCCACTACCAGTTTAAACATCAGACTGTTTACTTTTTCATTGGCGGTAAAACCATAATTCCGGGTGACCTCAACATGAACATTATCGGGGATCAAATAACCTTTTAACTCTTCTACTTTAGCCAACATCTTGTTCACTACACTGACACCATTAGCACCATGTTGTTTGGCTATAGCGATAGTGACGGCCGGTGCACCATCGGCATTTTCTGCGTCATCAGAGTGTTCAGTTGAGTAATAGTTAACGATGTGTTTGGTGTCTTCAGGTGCCTCATAAACTTTAGCAACATCAGAAAGATAAATAGGGTGCTGGTTATGTGAGCCGACAATTAAACGTTGAAAGTCCCGGGCATTATTAAAAAAGGCACCACTTTCAACAAAATAAAACTGATTATTCATTTCAACACTGCCCACCAGTTGCTCAGTATTAAAACTTTTTATCACCTGGGCAATATGGCCAACGGTAATGCCATAACCGGATAGTTTTTCTGGTTGAATATCAATTTTTAATTGTCTGGAACGGCCGCCGGTTAAAAATGCATTGCCGGTTTTGGGCACTTGTTTGAGATTTTGAATCAGGCTAAAACCCAGTGTACGTAGTTGTTCATCATCGACTTCATTGGACCATAAGGTCAAAGTTAATACCGGAACATCATCAATTTCTTTGGGTTTTATCAATGGCATATCTGCCCCGGGGGGCATGATGTCGAGATTTGCCTGAACCTTGTTGTGAGTCAGAATAATGGCAGACTCAATATTTTCACCGACATTAAATTCCAGAGTAATAATACCGCGTTCTTTATCACTGACAGAATAAACATGCTTGACACCCGGTATTTCGCTGAGTAAGCGTTCCAGAGGTTTAACCATTAATTCTGACATTTCATCAGATGAAGAACCGGTTTGCTTAAGAAAAATATCAATCATGGGTACTGATATTTGCGGATCTTCCTGACGAGGTGTAGCAATTAATCCGTAGATACCGACCAGTAACATTACAGTAAATAATAGGGGTGATAAGGGTGAATGAATAAATGAGTCGGCCAAGCGCCCGGCAAAACCCAGATCTTTCTTTTTATCATCACAACAGGGCTTAGTTGATTTATTGCTCATTGCTTGATGGCTCCTTATTAGCTAAGGGCTCTTGCACCATATCCTGTTGTTTTTCAGCTGATTTCTGTGTGCTGACCGGGTGTACGATTTGACCTGAGCGTGTCGATGCATTGGCCTGGGTGAGGATTTTATCCCCTTTGTGTAAGCCGGAAATAATGGCATAATGCCTGGGGTCAGTTTTGTTGCCTAGTCGAATCAACTGCATTTTTAAACGCTGGTTTTTATCGATTAAAAAGACTGCAGGCAAACTGCCACGCCAGACAATACTGGATTCCGGTATCATAGGCTGTGCTGGATTGTTTGGCTGTTTATCATTGATTTTGACAGAGATATACATGCCTGCATGAGCGCTGATATTAAGCGGCAGATCAAATTTAACAGTAGTAGTATGTGAGCCCAGTTCTGCCATTGGGAAGATACGAGCAACACGCACCTGAATATCACTATGACTGCCATCCAGACGGGCAAGCAGTTTTTGATTCAGGCTTAGCTGAGAGAGTAAACGGTTAGGGACTTCTACCTGTGCCTGAAGACGGCTGGTGTCAGCAAAGACAATGAGTGGCATTCCCGGTTGAATAATATCACCGACCTCAGCCATTTTATTGAGTATAGTGCCGTTAAAGGGGGCAATACTGGTGCTATTGAGTAAGTTTTCATCAATTTCCCTGATGCCTGCCAGTGCCTGACGGATTTGATTTTGAGCAGTCTCAACCTGTACCTGGTATTGATGCAGGTTGGCAGCACGGTCAATGCCGCTATTACCACCTCGTCCGGAAGCATTACGCACGGGTTCAGTCATAATATCCATCACTGCAGGTAAGCCACCCATCATGGAATTGGACTGTGAATTAGGATTTTGTAATTCACGCTGGAATTGCATCCGTGCGTTGCTTAGA
>Ga0256844_10000108_pt1 | contig 34053 bp, 37 predicted proteins | sample MusselsmetaG_FD_189100 | JGI IMG/M metagenome (GOLD analysis project Ga0256844, IMG submission 189100) | Mussel associated microbial communities from hydrothermal vent at the East Pacific Rise, Pacific Ocean - Mussels | ecosystem: Host-associated > Mollusca > Shell > Unclassified ... | reverse complement strand
CTCTTTTTGTCGGAAGCTGGCTGCATATTTAAGAATATTGGTATAGGTGCTATCGGCCCCAGGCGTACCCCGGGCATGAATCGCACGACCTACCAGAGCGGATGCCACCGCATATTGCAAATCAATTTCAGTGGGCGTAGGAACATCTTCACCATTAATAATGGCATCCAGATCAGGCATTTGATCTAAATTTGCAATAAAGGCATTCAATTCAATACCGGCTGCCGGACCGACACAGGATTGTAAGGCACTGACAAATAATTCCGGATGATCAGTAAACTTCTGCAAAGCATTATGCACAAACTCCCAGGTTCTGGGTGTAGGAAAAGCCACCGGATTATGCGCTGGATCAAAATCAAATAACAAATCCGGGCGAAAACGTAAAAAAGCAATGATTTTTTCATCAATACCCTGCTGATAGGCCCAGGCAACCCAGTCATCCAGATGAATATCAATTTCGTAGTGAGAAAAACGATTCGCCAGCGGCGCCGGCATACTATAGGTAACCCCTCGATCACCCTGGCGATTACCGGCAGCAAAAATAGCCCAGCCATCCGGTATTTTATAGTCACCCAGCCGCCGATCAAGAATTAACTGATAGGCAGCAGCCGACACACTCGGGGGTGCAGAGGTGATTTCATCTAAAAACAAAATACCCTGGGCACCATGTTTTTCCTCATCAGGCAGCATTGATGGGACTGCCCATTCGACCTTATCACCATCTTTAAAAGGAATACCACGCAGATCGCTGGGTTCCATTTGTGACAAACGGATATCAATCAGGGTACGCTGATTTTTTTCCGCCACCTGATTCACTAATTGTGACTTGCCCACACCCGGTGGTCCCCAAATCATCACCGGTGTATGATGCCCGGTCTGAGCTCCCCTGAACTCCAGATCTAATACGGTAAATAATTGTGACGCTCTCATTCAATTCTCACTAGGTAATTAGTCAATATCTATTGACAAAATAAGACTCTGCTCAGAAACCGGCCATTTTTAATAAACGTTCTGCTTCTTGTGGATTTTTTTCAACTCCATTACCTTCTTTATACATCATTGCCAGTGTGGTCATTGAACCAATTAAACCGGCATCAATACCTTTGCTAAACCATTTAATCGCTTCCTGTGCATTCTTATCAACACCTTCCCCTTCCATATACATAAAGCCCATACCATGCCAGGCAAGTTCATAATCCTGATCAGCTGACAATTTCATCCACAATGCCGCCGCTGTTTCATTACGATGTATACCCAAACCATTTTGATACATAACAGCCATACGATGCTGTGCTTCCGCATGTCCCTTTTCAGCCAGAGGTGATAACAATTGTAACGCCCGGGTAAAATGCTTATCTTCAAGTGCCTTCAGGCCACTATTTAAATCCATAATTTCATCTTCATTTAAGTTCATAATCAAACCTCTGTAACTCTTTTCCTGTCATTATAAAATTTAATCTGCTTAGCCGTTATTATAAACAGATCATATGTATACCTTACTAATTTGCTAGGTTATTAGTATAATAACCTTTATTGACTCTATTGACAAAATTTATTTTACATCCTATCCCATAGAGATATACCGTTAAATAGTCCCTATCAGTATACTCAATTCAGATTAACCAATATAGTAACGTAAAAACTGGAAATTTATATTAAATTCGTTTAATATAAGCGGATAATTATATTTTCGAAGTCTGCTTTCGATATATTCATCTTTTTACTAAGATACTGATATTGAACACATTAAATTTAAACTGATGTATAAAACACTTGTAGAATAAAGGAAAAACCGATGAACCAAGAATACCATGATTTTACTGTGAAAATGGAATCTGAAGGCGTAAACCCAGAGTATATTCAGGGCTGGCAAGGTGGTTACGTATGTAACCCTGAACGTGAAGAGCAGCGTGTAACTGAAGCATATTCAGCTGGCTATGAAGATGGTCTGGAAAAGAAAACTGATAGTTTTGGTGACTGGAAATAATTTTTCACTTTAACCAGAAAAAACCGGCTTTAGCCGGTTTTTTTATACGAAGTTTAGCTAAAAATAGCGTAGCGCTCTTAAAAAGCAGGCTTATACAAATCATCAATGGCCTTTTTTAAATGTTTAATTGCTTCAGGTGCATTAATCTCCAATACCTGTGTTTCAACCCATTTATTATAACGTTCCCCCATAACCTGCTGCACTTTTGAACCCAGGTAACGTCGCATGGTAAAACTTGGCTCACCCTCTTCATAGGGCATGTCGGCATAATCACTCATACGCTCATTAACCAGCTTAATAAAATCATCCTTATAGTCTTTAACCCCTGAAATTTCTTCCATACTGGACTGATGAGTGCGTGCCAGATGTTTCACCATAGTCACCACAAATTCTTCCCGTTCAGCAGTTGACATGCGTTCAAAAGTAATTCGATCAGCAAGATGTGCCAAAAAGATGACAAATTCAACCACCACATCCATACGTTGCTTCAGACTTTCCGTCTGATAGTCTTCATTTTCTAAATCAAGCAAGGCATCCTGGGCAATACGCCAGGCAATAAAAGCAGTAGCACTGGCATTATCTGCCACACTGCGCTGTTTGCCATTTTTACCCCATTTTGATTTCATTCTCATATAAATATTTCCTGTAAAATAGGCTTATGACGGTGCCAGCTCTAGCTGTGTTTCAAAAATTTCACCGTTATTATCAAGGTGAATAGTCATAATATTAGGTACCCGGGACAAAATATAAGCGGCCATCATAGCCTTCATCTGCTCATTTTCATCTTCAATAGCGGTTAATAACTTATCGCCCACTACCTGACAGCGCTGTGTAATATTGAGATGTTCCACGAATTCCTTACTTAAGGTCCAGCCTTTATTCATATCTTCATCCATTTGATTAAATAAAGGGGAGCCAGAGGAAATCATTTCTTCATCAACATTGACACTATACATCTGACCATCAATAACTACATTTAACACTCGTATCATAGCGACCTGCTTAAATTCAGTGAATCAATAAAAAATGCAACCTATCTATTTCGATAGCTTACAATTTAACTCCATATGAGTAGATAATATGGGGCAAGATGAATAAATATCAATATCCTTATGTAATAGTGAAATGACAAAGACCAGGGAGTATGTATTGTGTTAATTGAAATACCCGATGTAATTAATCCACAACAATTAAAATCTATTCAGGCGGTACTGAAACAAGCTAATTTTGTCGATGGCAAAATTTCTGCCGGAGCGGTTGCCCAGAATGTAAAAAACAATGAAGAACTGGTGCAGGATAATTCAGCACAAATGCAATCACTGAATAATATTCTTATACATAGTCTGATTAATAATGAGACGTATAAGGCTGCTGTGATGATGAAAAAAATTGGTGCGCCATTTCTTGCCCGCTACCGTCAGGGCATGGGTTATGGCGGTCATATAGATAATCCCATTATGGGACAAATGCCCAATATGTACCGTACTGATATTTCCACTACTATCTTTCTTAATGATCCTGATGAATATGAGGGTGGTGATCTGGTTATTGTCACCAAATACGGCGAGCATAGAGCTCGTTTAAAAGCTGGTAGTGCTATTGTCTACCCATCGACCAGCTGGCATTATGTTGATGAAGTCACCCGCGGGGAAAGGCTAGTCTGCGTCACCTGGGCTCAGAGTATGATACAGGATGCCAATAAACGTGAGATTCTTTATGAACTATGGCAGGCTAGAGAAAAGATGTTAGCCGAAAATCCTCAGGCTACCGAAACTCAGGGCGTTGATATCACTTATATTAAACTGGTACAAATGTGGGCCGATACATAAATTAATATAAAATCCAAAACAAAAAAACCGGCCTTAGCCGGTTTTTTTATCGAAGCAGAAAAACTACTTACCGTGAGGATCTGCAACCGAATCAGCAAGACTTGCAGGTAAAAATTTTAATGCGGCTACAGCAACGGTTACCAGCAGTAGGGTAACACCGAAGCCACCTAAACCCAACAAAACTTCAGGAAGAGAAGGTACATAAGAAGCAACCACACCATCATAGAAAGAACTACTGACTTCCATTCCCGGAAATAGGTGCATAGGATATGCCTGGCCACCAATAATGATCACATAAAGCTGTGCCATACCCCCTAGTATGATAAGTGCTGAAGCAAGCCCTATCATCGTTCTGTTTTTACCTGTCGGCCCATATAAAAGCACCAGCGGCAAAAGAGAACCCAAAGCAATTTGTACTACCCAAAACAGAAAAGTATAAATTCCACCATCAGTTAAGATAAAGGTCGTCACACCACGGTGATCAGCAGAATACAAGTTGGTTATGTGGTAAACAATAACGAAGTACAGTACCGCTGCAACAAATACACCTAATAAGTTTTTCAGGCGATTAACCATATAATCACCTAATTCACGCTGAGTATATTTATAAGAAGCCATTAGCACCAGTATGAAAAATGCCAGACCAAAGGCAAATGACATAATAATAAACATAGGGGCTAATAAGGCTGAGTCATAAGCTTCTCGTGAAATAAGAAAACCAAAAATTGAACCGGTACCAGTGGTTAATACTAGACGCCAGATAAAGGCCGCCATGCCGGCTTTTTTAGTCAAATTATTATAAGGTCTATCCATCATAGTCCATAGATAAATACCGACAATACCCATAAAACCAGTATACAAAAAGATATTCCAGGTGAATATTGAAACAAAATTGAATTGAGTCATTGCCACAATCAAACGATCAGGTCGCCCCAAATCAAGTAATAATACGACCAAACCACCGGCCAGAAGAGCCATTGCCAGCATTCCTGATAAACGAGACAGAGGCTTATAAGCAGTTTTAGCAAATACCGATGAGATTGAAGCGACATTAAGCGCACCTGAAGCTGCAACAATCAGGAAAATTGCAAATACATGGGGAGTACCCCAGATAACCTGATTACTCATACCTGTCACCCAGTGACCATGGTGCTCCATATAGTAGGCAGAGAATATACCGGTCAGGGCAATAAGTCCAAACAGAGCCAAAAAGCTATAAAAGCCCTTGGTATTCCCTTCTACTTCGAGAAAGTGTAATTTTTTCATTTTATTTACTCGTTACAGCAGGTATTAATGATTAATACGTATTTGATAATATTTCCTGCCAGATCATTTATCTGGCAGGAAAATGCTAAACAATCAGATGCCTTGATAGTGAACACCAGGATTTAATTTTAAATCAGCACGAATTTGTCGACTACCATGAGTTTTTAGCTGCTTTGATATATCACTTTGCGGATCATTTAAGTCACCAAAAATAATCGCACCCTGACTCGCTTCAACACATGCTGGTAACTGTCCATTATCAATACGATTAACACACATATTACATGATTCAACACAGCCTTTACCGCGCGGTGTTGTTTCACGTTGATCGGTTAATACTTCATGCACGAATGAACGTGCTTTATAAGGACAGGCCATCATGCAATAACGACAACCGATACAGCGGTGCCGATCAACCAGCACGATACCATCGGGGCGTTTCATGGATGCACCCGTTGGACAAACATCAACACAGGGAGCATGTTCACAATGCTGACACATAACCGGCAGTGACATACTATAGCCAGTACCTTTATTTTTTACCTCGACAACACGAATATACTGTGTTTTTTGCTCGTCTCTGGAATGAGTTTCATTGCCCAAACCATGTTCATTGTTACAGGCATCAACACATTTGTTCCAGTCAACTTGCTTTGTGGTATCGACTAGCATACCCCAACGCACTTTAGCTGATGCAGGTTGTGCAAGTGAACGCGCATTAGCTGTCTGGTATAACATCACACCTGGTGCAACACTAAGCCCTGCAGCAGCAACTGAACCAAAAATAAAATTTCGGCGTGAAGACTCCACCTCAGTAGTATCTTGCTGTTTTTCATTTTCAATATTAATTGTCATCAGAATGAACCTCAGGGGCAATATTTGCCAAATCACTAATAGTCAAACCATAATCACCGGGCTTAGCTACGCTATAATTAACATCCCTATGATTAGACAACGCATGAAAGTTACCACTGCCTTCAGGAATATCCCGGTGACACTGGAAACAATCAATCGATACGGCAGCATACTTGTGACATGACACACAGAAATGCTGAGCATTATCTATGCGTACATATTTACCGCTATCATCTTTTATGGCATGGCAGTTTACACACTGCTTTAAACTGCCATCCAGTTTACTGCCATCACTTTTAGCCCGCACACCCTCACGTAAAGTCTTAATTCTGTCATGCTTGAGCAGGTCCGGATGTCTACGGCGCATTTCATCTTCGGGTAAAATACAGTTTTTACCAGCAGAATCAGGGATAGTTATTTTTGGTCCCAACTCATCCTGTTCGACTTCATTAGCCTGAACAGTATTGAGGCCGACAATTAATGCCAACCCTGCTACAACGAGTGGTAATTTATGCCAACGTTTGTGAGTAAAACAAGAGTCTAAACTAAAGTTAATATTTAGTTGCAACCACACATTAATTCTCCTAGTTATTAACGCAACGCTATATTTGCGCAAAGGCAATTAATCACCTAAACCCATATCAATATAGCCAGTTGGGCAAACATCTTTACAAATATGACAACCGATACAACGATCATAGTCTGTATAGACATAACGACCTGTAGTTGACTGAGCTTTCGGAGTTTTCTTAACCGCATCCTGTGGACAATAGATAATGCAATTGTCACATTCAAAGCACATACCACAACTCATACAACGCTTCGCTTCAGCAACAACATCTTCTTCTGACAAAGGTACCAGTCGTTCTGCAAAATGCCCTAGTACTTCCTCAGAACCAACATCAATTGTTTCACGCACATGACGTGGCTCATACTCAAAATGCCCCATAAACAATTTATCATGACCGATAATGTCATTAGAAGAACGATTTTCGTAATTATGAATGGCAAAATTATCTTCAAATGTACCACGAACACTACTATGACCATGTACCGGTGAAGCATCAGGTGCTAATCCGGTATCTTCAAGCTTTTTCTCCAGGGAGAATGTGTGCTTATCAACTTTAGGACGTTTTTTCAAATCTTCATCTTTGCAACACAGATAATGGTCGATGGTTTCAGCCGCAATAGCCGCCTGACCAATTGCTGTGGTTAATAAATGTGGACGAACAATATCACCAGCAAGGAAATGACCGGGTTTGCCTTTTACCTGATAATGAGCATCACCATCAATAAAGCCATGACCATTATCCATTTGTTCAATACCGGTCATATCACCTTTTTGACCAATTGCAGAAACAATCAAAGTGGCTTCGATATCATACTCAGAACCTTCAATAGGTGTCTTACCATTACTTTCAAGTTTAACAACACGTAGTGCAGTGGCACGACCATTATCATCCAGGATTACAGCAATAGGGCTAACACAACCTATGATGGTGACACCTTCACGCAGTGCATCATCAATTTCATGCTGTGCAGCGGGCATATTCTCAATGGAAGAACGAGACAGTAAAGTCACATCAGCCCCATCTTTTGTTGCTGAATCCGCAACATCATGGGCGGTATGACCAAGAACAACATTTTCTGCAAAATCCTTCTCAGCGATATTTGAGATATTTCCTAAACGACGCGCCACGGATGCAACGTCAATAGAGGTATCACCACCACCAATACAGACTACTTTTTCAGATGATACTTTTAAACGTCCATCATTAAAGGCTTCAAGGAAAGCAACACCGCTGATACAGTTAGGTGCATCATCAAAGCCTTCGATAGGCAGACCGCGACCTTCTTTACAGCCGATGGCCCAAAGAATAGCATCATAGTCTTTTTCTAAATCTTCAACCTTAACATCTGTACCAACACGAGTATTTAGCTTGACGTCAACACCCATTTCAACGATACGATTCATTTCGTGACCTAAAACATCACGTGGTACACGATATCCAGGAATACCATACATCATCATGCCGCCTAATTCTGCATGATCATCAAATACAGTACAGGCATGGCCAATACGACGTAATTGATAGGCTGCAGCAAGACCGGCAGGACCGCCGCCAATAATGGCTACTTTTTTACCACTATCCTGTTCAGCTGCTTTAAATTTATAACCTTCTTTTCGAGCACTATCACCAATATATTGCTCAACAGAATTAATGCCAACATTGTCATCCAGCTCATTACGATTACAGCCATCTTCACAAGGGGCAGGACAAACTCGACCCATTATCGAAGGAAAAGGGTTGGCATCAGTAGAGCGTTGAAATGCATATTCTTCTTTTGACATACCTTCATGCGTTGATTTTTCAACACCACGAATAATGTCTAACCAGCCACGTATATCTTCACCTGAAGGGCAACTACCCTGACAAGGAGGTGTTCTATTGATATAGGTAGGACATTTATGAGACCAACCAGCCTGAAAAATATTGTCAGTCCAGGTATTCCACTCTTGTGTACCAGTGTGATCTAACCTTGTTTCTTTAAAACGTGTTACGGTTAGTTTCTTCGGAGCTGTATCAGCAGTTGACATTTATATTTCTCCTATCAAGCTATATTTGGTGCAATGTAAAATTGCTAAGTTCATTACTTTAAAAAATTATTTATAAATACTAGTGTGTTAATAAATCGTTAGCTTTTAGCCTCAGAATCATCATCGTCACTACCATCCAGGTCTTTTTCCTGTTCACTTCCAGTCATGACTATTGCTTCGCTGACCAGTTGGTGAACACTCATTATGGCATCCATTTCAAAACCATAATAAGGCAATACTTTAGTAAACTGACTCTTACAAATGGCACAGATAGCGGCAAGATTAGTGACGCCTCTTTCTTCAGTCACCTGTTTAAGTGCTTCCATTCTGGGTAAAGCACCCTTAACACGCAGTTCCATCAGGTCATCAGTTAATAAACCACCTCCGCCACCACAGCAGAACGTAGCATCTTTGATGGTATCTGAATTCATATCAACGTAATTATTACAGGCCGCTTGTATCACCGCACGAGGTATGTCAAATTGACCACCCGGCTTATCACCCATGCGTGATGCCCGTGCTACGTTACAGGAGTCATGGAAGGTCATCGTTAAGTGATCATTTTCGGCTTTATTCATACGCAGTTTACCTTCCTGAAGAGCACCATAGGTCACTTCAAGAATGTGTTGTGGCACTGGGTAATTTTGATCGAGAAAATCAAAGGGACCGGCAAGGGTATTAAGGAAACTATATGCAACACGCCAGGCGTGTCCGCACTCACCAAAGATAATACGTTTTACCTTAAGCTTAATCGCGGCTTCACGGATGCGCATCGATACACGTTGAATATTATCATAACTACCGATAAACAGACCAAAGTTTGCCGCCTCGGAAGCTTCTGAACTCACGGTCCAGGTAATACCTAATTCATGAAGCACCTTACCATAGCCAATGAGACCATCGATATGCGGCTCGGCAAAAAAGTCAGCCGAAGGTGTCATTAGCAAGGCGTCACAGCCCACTTCATCCATATTATACTTAACGGCTACGCCTGTATCTTCTTCTACTTCTTCTTCGAGGTCTTCTAAAATACCTTTTAGTGCTTTTCCAGGTAATCCAAGATTATTACCGATTTTATACACTTTCTGGATAATCTGATTAGAATATTTCTGTGCTTTACCAACATGTGCAAGGATTTCACGCGCAGCCATAGTAACTTCAGCAGTATCAATTCCCATGGGACAGAACACTGAACAACGGCGACATTCCGAACACTGATGAAAATAGTTATACCACTCGTCCAGCACATCTTCTGTCAGATCAACAGCGCCTACTAACTTGGGAAAGTACTTGCCGGCAAAGGTAAAATATCGACGATAGACTTTTCTCATCAGATCCTGACGAGCAACTGGCATATTTTTTGGATCATTGGTACCAATAAAATAGTGACACTTATCGGTACAGGCACCACATTTTATGCATGAGTCCATAAAAACCTGGAAAGAGCGGTAGCGACCCAATAAGTCACCCATTTTTTCCAGTGTTTTTTCTTTCCAGTCGTCAGGTAGTTCACCCGGATAGCCCAGATCGGTATCAAATTCCGCACGTGAAACGAACGGTCCACCACCAGCCATCTCGTCCTCTTTGATCAGAGGAACAACCGGATACTCTCTATACTTGGGAGTTTCAAAGTCTGCCACTTTTTTAAATCCTCAAAAAATTCCTAACCAATGTTACACTAAATATATCTAGTTTTTATAACATACTATTTAGGTTGCATTTTATTCTTTTCTGCATCTAACTTCAGAGCCCATGGTGCAACATGACGCTTCTCACGCGGGTTATCAACCTGATTACGTGACGGGGCAAAGAACAGACCAGGAATATGTAGTAATTTACTAAAAGGTAATAAAATCATTAAAATTGCAACCAGCAACAAATGAACCATCAATGGAAAATCTGTTGGCATAGCCTGCCAGTTAAATGAGACTAAACCTAAGGAAAACTCTTTTACTGCAATAATATCGGTATGTGAAATGAAACGCATAACAATGCCGGTTAAGGCAATAAACATTAACAGGAGTAACCACAAATAGTCAGAAGGCGCTGAAATGTATTTTACTCGGGCAACAAATAAACGACGTACTAACAGCCCGGCCAGACCAATAAACATAGTAAAGGCTGCATATTCACCAACATTTTGCAGCAGCACCAGAGGCAGTGGTACATCTTTTATAAAAAAACGTAAATGGTTTAAAAGAACCACAAACAGGCTCATATGGAATAGCCAACCAAATAGCCAGGTCCATTTATTTGAACGGAATAAGGCGGCAAATAAGATTGCTTCTTTAGCCAACCTGAGCACCACACCACCTTTAGTCAAAGGTGCTGGTGTAACAGGTATTTTCAACGGTGCAGGCACTCGTGAATACTGAATAATTTTTTTCGCTAAGAATATTACTAAAACAAAAAAAGCCACTGTAAGCAGTAGCGCATAAAACGCTGACATATTACCTACCCATTATTAATTTTTAATTAGTGTGCGGACATCTTTTATTATAAAGATATCCGGCACATGAATTTCTACCTAGGCAGAAATTTTATATTGCTGTGTTTTATACACAACCAGTTGGCTTAGGAAGACCAGCAAATTTACATGCTTGTTTACCTGGACCATATGGGAATAATTCATAAAGGTACTTGGAATTACCTTTTTCTTTACCCAGTTTTTTAGCAACTGCTTTAGTTAATACCCGTACAGCTGGAGCAATTTGATACTCTTCATAGTACTCACGCAGGAAGTTAATAATATCCCAGTGGTCATCACCCATCTCTACTTCATCAATTTCAGCCATTACGGTTGCAACACCAGGAAACCAATCGCTCAGATTTACCAGGTATCCTTCCTCATCAACTTCAACATCCTTACCTTCTACAGAAATAGTAGCCATTTTTAAACTCCAAAATCAAAATATTTATATAAAATTACAGCCAAGACTGAACGTTTGAATGCTCGGCTACCAGATCAACGAAACCTGCATAATCAACGATTTTTATACCGTCAATTATATCCGCTTCAGTAAAACCGCGTGCATTCAAATCAGAGCCTAGAACACATACGTTTTTATTTGCTACCGCTGCAGTCAATTTATCTGCAACAATAGTACCTTTTAATGCGCCAACGACCGCATCTTCAATCAAAAGAATAGTAGAGCCGTCTTTTGATTTGCTTAGACACGAATTCAGTGAATTACGCTCAAAAGGTGATTTATTTACAGTGTGTAACATTGCCATCATATTTCTCCTGTAAGCAACCTTAAGAACTAATCACTACGTCTTGCTCATCCATCAGATCAGCAAGTTCAGCGCGAGTAACAAGTATTATAGATGGTTTTTCTGCCCAATCATCATCCTCATCTTCATAAGTCAGATCCATCAGATTATCCAGAGTTAAACCACGTTCTTCCAAAGACTCTTTCTCAACATATAGTTTATTGATATCGTAGTCACCCAACGCTTTATAGGCTGGTGAAAAGTTTTTCATACCAGAAGCTGCTGTATTTTGATTGTTTGCAATTTGAAAAACGCCGTCGTCACAGAAAACCAGACTAACGGATTGATCAAAAGCGGCACTAATTAATACCACTTCCAGTGATTCCAATGCGTAAACGGTACCATACGGTGCTCTAGTGTTCACAAACATGAATTTCTTTATGCTATCACTCATATTTATTCCTCTTAATCACCAAATGTTAGTAAACGATCTGCCTGGATACCACCTTCCACTAACTGGCCCAGGCCAGAAATACGGAATGCCGGGTGGATATTATCTGCATCTTTGCCCTGACGACCCGCTTCATCAGCATCTAACATGCCTCGGCGCTGTGCAGCAGCAATACAAACAACCATATCCAATTCATGTTCCTTAGCTAAAGCAGCCCAGTTTTCCGTAATGTTACGGTCATCCTGAGGTGGGATTGCCAAACGAGTCGCATTATTTACGCCATCGTTATAAAAGAACACACGATAAATTTCATGACCTTTTGCAAGAGCAGCCTTGGCAAACTGATACGCGGTATCAGATGCCTGATGCTGGTAAGGTCCTTCATTGATTAATAATGTAAATTTCATTAAGGATTTACCTGTTTATTAACTATTAGCCTTCCGTAGAAGGCTAAGTCAATTAAAAGTGAATGTGTGTAGAAGCGTTCAGGCTGTTACGTGCGCCTCTCCAGTCATCGATATGGAACTTGGTGAAAGGTAAACCGGTTTTTTCAAAGAAACCAAACCAGCCAATTCTTTCTATCCAGTCATTCATACGTTCCCAACCTTTCGCGTCTTCTTTGTAGACTTTCAGAATACGCTTAACTAAAGCAGTTGCTTCAGGCCAGCGAGGTGGGTTATTAGGAATACCAGCAGCTACCAGCTTCTGGAAAGTAGGCTTACCACGAGCATTTGAATGATTACCACCCACCCAGATAGCCAGAGTTGTATGCACTGCATCGTTAATTAACATTGGCGGACAAGGAGGGTAACAAGCACCACAGCAGATACATTTCTTCTCATCTACTTCTAATGTTGGCTTGCCATCAACCATTGCCGGACGAATAGCAGCTACTGGGCAACGAGCAACAATTGTTGGACGTTCACAGGCATTAGCAACTAAGTCATGAGCAATCTTAGGTGGCTTGGTATGCTGGATGTTAATTGCGATATCACCCTGACCACCACAGTTAATCTGACAGCAGGAAGTGGTGATATGAACGCGGTTAGGCATTTCTTCACGTTTAAATTCGGTAACCAGCTCATCCATCATTGACTTAACAACACCTGATGCATCTGAGCCAGGAATATCACAGTGCAACCAGCCCTGTGTATGTGAAGGTGCAGTAATCGTTGGTCCGGTACCACCAACAATCAAGCCTGCTTTTTCAATTGCTTCAATCATTGGTGCTACTTTTGCTTCGCTGTCAACCATATATTCCAGGTTAGAGCGAATAGTGAAACGAATAAAACCATCACCTAACTCATTAGCTATACGCGTGATTTCGCGTAAGGTGTAAACATCAAGGATACGAGCAGTACCCACGCGGATGGTATAAATCTCGTCACCACTATAGGCAACGTGCTTTAGCACACCCGGACGTGGTCTCTCATGGTATTTCCACAAGCCGAAGTTTCTACGCATTGTTGGATGCATATACTGGAATCCATCTGGAGCACCAGTTTCGATAGGCATCTTAGGTTTATCTGCAGCCATTTTTATTTCCTATTCTAATAAACTCATTCATATTCGGGAAAGCCTGTTACTCTCCCGACATACTTAACTTATTAAATAACTTTAAAGGTAAAGTTATTAAGCGGTTATTTACCTATGCAGTCGCAGCTTCGGCTTTTCTGTCATACCACTTCTTAACTTCTTCATCCCAGCCATCCATACGCACATAAGAGCACTGACGTGGCTCACTAACCATATTGGGGTCAAGCTCAAGGCCAATGCCTTCCAGGTAATTGACTAAACCAATACGCTCAATCATTTCACCCGTACGTTCATGCTCAAGTGCATTTTCAGCAAAAAAGTCAATCATTTCGCCGGTCAGTTCCACCAGGTATTCAATCTCTTCCATGGTGTCAACTTTAAGGAAAGGCGCTACCACCGTACCCATCATGTCACCAATTTTCAGTGTACGCTTACCACCAATCAGGATGGTCACACCTTTATCATCACCCGGAGCCAGTGCTTTAGTCATGACATTAATACAATGCATGCAACGCACACATTCTTTATTATTCACTTCCAGGGTATTGTCATCATTTAATTTAATGGCATTGGAAGGACAACGGTCGGTGACATTATCAATGACATAGTCACGGCCCTTGGCTTCAACGAAGGCTTTGACTTCAGCCTGGTCGACTTTCATGTCATCACGCCAGATACCAATGACAGCCATATCAGCACGTTCAATGGCATTGGTGCAGTCATTAGGACAACCGGAGACTTTAATCTTCCACTTGTAAGGTAAGGCCGGGCGGTGTAAATCATCCTGGAATTCATTCACCAGGTGACGCATTAAACCCTGTTCATTGGTACAGGAATGTTCACAACGTGCCGCACCAACACAGGCCATGGCAGTACGTACACACGGACCGGCACCACCCAAATCAAAACCATAAGAGTTTAACTTATCAAAGAAAGGCTGCATCTGTGCAGTCGTTGAACCAATAAACATAATATTACCGGTCTGACCATGAAAAGTCTGCAGACCTGAGCCATGCTTTTCCCAGTCATCGGCCAGCTGATTCAAAATATCAGCAGTATAGAAATTACCTGCCGGCGGCTGAATACGCACTGTGTGGAATTCTTTAGATTCTGGAAAATGTTCTGCCACTTCAGAGAAGCGAGGAATAATACCTCCGCCATAACCAAACACAGAAACAGTACCCCCTTTCCACCAGCCCATACGGGTTTCATAGGAATGTTCCAGCTGGCCTAATAGTCCGCCAACCATTGAATTGATACGCTCATCAGGGTGGTCATCTCTTAAACGCTTGAATGATGAGATAAAGCTCGGCCATTCGCCCTTTTCCAGCTCATCCAACATGGGAGTATCATAAATTGTTACTTTATTAGACATAGTGTCCTCCTTAAAAGCTATTTAAATCAACCCGCTAAAGCAAATAGTCTGCAACAAAGTCTCTACTACTTAAATCACTTTTATTTACTGGTCAAAAAAATAACCCTATATAAAATATGGTTATAAAACAATGAGTTATGATATACATTAGAAATTATTTTTATCTTAAAGTCAACATTATTTGATCTGGATCAATTAAATTTAATCCACCAGAAATAACTATTCAATAAATTCACCACTATAAACAGTGCATTATCAGTCAAAATATCTATAATGACACTGTCATGACAAAAATAAATAGTCTTTTTATTCTCTCAGAAAAGAAGCAGTAGTTTATGAATAATAACGATCGAACACAGCCACGAGCAAATACTCTGATACAAGTTAATGAATATGAAATTTCTAAACCTTCCTGCGATGATTTAATTAATATATTCAATGATCCTTTTGTTATTATTGACCGTCATTATCAAATAGTGGCATCCAACAAGGCCTATCGTAATTCCTTTCACATGAAGCAGCGAATTGAAGGCTTATTTTGCTATGAAGTATCCCATAATTATAATTCTCCCTGTAGTCAGCATGGCGAACACTGCCCCTTAGAAACCGTTATGCGCACAGGTAAATCTACCAGCGTACTACATATTCACAGACACAATGATGAAGAGGAACATGTGCAGATCAGCGCCAGCCCGATACATAATGATCAGGGAGAAATTCATTATATGGGTGAAACAATGGTTACTATCACCCAGGAAGAAAAAGATCCACAATTGCTGATTGGCCGTACTCCGGCCATCCTGCGCCTAACCAGCATACTACATCGTGTTGCACCTACCCAGTCTACGGTATTCATTGAGGGCGAAAGTGGTGTTGGCAAGGATTGTGTCGCAAATTACATCCATCATTTTTCCAAACGCAATAATAAGGCAATGATAGTGGTTGATTGTGGTGCTATTGGTGAAAGCCTCATTGAAAGTGAGCTTTTTGGTTATGAAAAAGGCGCCTTTACCGGAGCCAACAAACAAAAAACAGGTTTAATTGAATCGGCTAATGGCAGCACACTTTTTATTGATGAAATTGGCGAACTGTCATTAGATTTACAGACTAAATTATTACGGGTATTAGAAAGTGGCACCATACGACGCATTGGCGGTACCCATTATTTTGATGTTGATGTACGCATTATTGCAGCAACCAATCAGGATGTGAAAAAAATGGTTGCCAATGGCCGTTTCCGCCAGGATCTTTATTATCGACTGGCTACCTTCCCAGTACATGTCCCACCCTTGCGTGAGCGCAAGGCCGATATTCCAGCAATAGCTGAACATTTCTTACGCAAAATTGAAGATGGTGCTCAACATATTCCCTTACGCTCAGACATCATTAATATCCTTTCATCCTATAATTTCCCTGGAAATATCAGAGAATTACGTAACATTATGGAACGGGCAGTTATTCTTTCGGCCGGCAGCCCAATAACGGAAGAACATCTGACCATTGATAAAAATCCTCACCACATACTTAATAATGGCTTTGATGATGTTGATGTCGAAGATTTTCCAAGCACTCTGCAGCAGACTGCAACAAGCATAGAACAAATAGCTTCAGTCACTGCAGTAAAGCCAAGAAAACCTGACCTGAACACCGTAAAAGCCACACTTGAGCGTCACCATGGCCACCGCTTATCAGCTGCAAATGAATTAGGTATCAGTGAGCGAACGCTTTATCGCTACCTGCAAAAAATAAATAACAGTCACATTTAAATTAACCAGTGGCAGAAAGTATTCGCTTTGTTTTTGTCCGCGAGTGTTTGAGTCAGACGAGTTTTGAACACCTCAAAAGAGACCTGTGTTACTTTTTGCTGGTTAGCTGCTACTGCCTGATTTGCTGAATAACAGGCAAAAAAAATGCTCAATCAAAATCTTCAAACAGGCTAATAAGCACATCCGAAGTAACTGAGCAGTTCTGACAACATAAAAATGTTAAATCCTGACAAAGCACACAAAGTTCTTAATCAGGTTATCGACTAAAAACGAAATTTAGAGCTACAACTCAAACACATTCCGTTCATAACCTCACTGATTGCATATAGTGTGCCAATAATTAAAAATATTATCTTATTGTTTTTTAACACTATTTTAAAATAGTGTACTCAGACAAAGTGAGTTGCGTCATGACAGTTTTTTTTGACATGTCATTGTCATGTCATAGCTTAAATTGAGCGAGAATTAAGGATAGAAGGAGTTAATGGGATTAAAAAGGTACGGTAAAACGGAGGGTCGCTTACCGTACAAGAGCTTACACGGGGTTAAAATAAGTCAGAGATACAAGACAACTTATTTTTTTATAAGATATGTTACTTGTCTCACTATATAGCAACTGCCATGCCAATAGACATCCCCCCCTAAAAAACAGATAACTAAAGACAACCAATTGATTTTTATATACTTATTAATCAAAAAAAAGATTATAGGGATGGCAGTTACTCGTCATCAAAAAAAAACCGACAACAAAGACAAAAATAATTGACAGATGTGTCATTATTTTGTCATGTTTGTCAGTCAGATATATATCGATGACTGGGAACACAACTAAAATAATTCAAACTGAGTTTGAATTATTTTACTCAGTGAACAGCCTCTTACTGATAATAGAGCATCTACCGCCGGTGCTATCTGTTTATCGATATAGTGCTCATAATCCAATGATTGACTATTATAAGCCACCGGCTCCGGCCCATTAATGGTGATCACATATTCTATCCAGCCCCCTCTGTCATAATCTTCTATAGATTTATAAACATCACTATTTTGTGCATAGCTTACCGCCTTAAGTGCCGCCTGAGCATGGGGTGGTCGGTTTTTCTTATAGTCAGATAGTTTTTGCCTTAAGCGTTTACGATAAACCAGTTTGTCATCAAGCTTACCCTGCTGCAGTTCATCCACAATCTCTTTTAAATAATCTTCGTAGGCCAAATCATGGAAAATACGCCAGTATAATTCCTGCTGCACTTCTCTGGCCAGAGCTGTCCAGTCTGTTCTTACCGTCTCCAGACCTTTGTAAGTAATATGACTCTTGCCATTTTCAATAATCAGACCGGCATAGCGTTTTTTACTGCCTTTTGCCGAGCCTCGGATAGTGGGCATAAAAAAGCGTCGATAATGTGTCTCATATTCCATTTCTAAAAAAGACTCAAGATGAAATTCTCTGGCCAGTTTTTCTCGCCAGTATTGGTTTATTTTTGTCACTAAGTGATTGGCAATTGCATTGGCTTCCTGCGTTTCAAACGAAGCTCCTAAGGAGACAAAAACAGAATCCGTATCACCATAAATCACCTCATAGCCTGCGGCCGATATCAGCTCAGCCGTTTGCTTGATCAATTCATGTCCTCTCAGCGTTATTGAACTGGTCAATCGCGCATCATGCACGCGACATCCAGGTGTCCCTAAAACACCATAAAAAGAATTCATAATAATTTTTATGGCCTGAGAAAGTGCCTGATTTTTTTGTTCTTTTGCCTCATCTCTGGCATGCCACAAAGAGCGAATAATATCGGGCAGAATATAATCATCGCGGGCAAAGCTAACACCATTAAAACCGGGAACACTCTCTGCTTCAGTCAGACATTCAGCTCTGATTCGAGCATAGGGGTCCACTCTGAAAGTACGGATAATACTCGGATACAGGCTCTTATAATCTAACACCAGGACACTATCATACAAGCCCGGCCGTGAATTCATGACATAGCCACCGGGTGCAGATATGCTTTCATTTTGCGCCATCAGATTAGGCGCCACATAGCCTTTTCGATGCAGACGGGGCAAATACAAATTATCAAATGCAGCTACTGAGCCACCAGTTCTGCTCATTTCCAAACCGGTTAGACGGGCACGCTCAATGGCAAAACTAACCAGGTTCGTTTGCACAAAAATATCCCAAACCAGCTGGCAATCCTGTAAGTTATATGCCGCCAGTGAAATTTTATCCTCAGTAAAAAGTTGTTTAATATATTTGGCATTTTTTAATGGGTCATATTGTTCAGTCGCTATTACCGCAGGCTTAAATAACTTTCCTCTTTTGAGCAGTTTCTGCGCCACAGAATCAAGTGAAAAACTAGAAAAGTTCCAGGTAGCACTTTTCAATGCATCAATACCATCAAGCACCACACGCCCAGGAATTAATAAAAAAAAATGATTTTGCTCTCCCTGTGCCTTGCGCCAGACAGGTAAACTTTCATTTCGTCCTATCATCAATGACATTTTTAGCTGATCCGCTTTCTGTTGTAAAAAGCGAAAATCAAAATTCACCACGTTCCAGCCAATAAATATATCCGGATCCTGAAATTGCACAATATCAATAAAGCGTAGTAATAAGTCACTTTCACTAGCAAAATATTCTATATCTTCACTATCACTAAGATTTGTGGCCATCATCAGAGTAATATGCCAATGCGCACAAAGCAGAGAAATAGAGTACAGATCATTGCTATCATAGGCCGTCTCTATGTCTATAGACATCAACCTGAATTTTATTTTACGAGCACTATATCCACTTTGCACCTTGATATGCGGATTAATTAACAGGCCTTTCGTCTGCTTTTTATTGTTACTATCATGCAAACGCCTTTTAATAATCACCGGCCCCGTTAAATAACGCTCAGTTAAATAACGATCAACTGGTCTGATATCAGCCTCATAATGATTAATGTTATGTTTATTCAGCTGTTCTCTCGCCTGATAAAGCACTCGTTGAGAATTAAAATAAACACCTGCTACTGGCTGATGGGCAAAGTTTTTCAATTGTAAAACTTTAAATTTAAAATAACCTGTGGGAGTTAAAATTTTTTTCACTTGTATCATGTCTTGCTGACGAACAAAGAAAACAGCCTGTTGCCCCTCAATAAGCACATGTAGTGGCCCTTTATCACTACTAAACCAAAAGTCTAAAACAATGCCTTTCGCCGTATCACGCCATTGACGAGTCAATAAAAATGCCTTAATTAGTGGTTCCTGAGCAACCTTTATTTCCAAACTCATACAAAGACTTTCTCGGGCAGGAAAAAGCCTATCTGCTGTTTTACCAATGTCAATAATTGTTCAAATTCATCACTCCGATTGGATTGAATGCGCCAGGCAAAACCAATTTCACGATAATTATTATTTTCATCTTCCAGCGGACTTAAGATAATATCGGTATCATGTAAAATTCCTGAGGCAATGGCCATTGCCGGTAAAAAAGTCACACCGAGATCATTATTAACCATTTGTACCAAGGTGTGCAGACTACTGGCTGCAAATGAATTAATTTTTTTTGAACGTTCAAGATGACAGGCTGACAAGGCGTGATCACGCAGACAATGACCATCTTCAAGCAGAAGTAAACTATGATCATCCAGATTAGAAAAATCCGCCGCCAGTATACGCTTATTAAGCTGTGAATCCTGGTGCCGGGCAAAATAAAAACGGTCTTTATAAAAACTTTTCATCTCCACACCTTTGGCAGGATAAGGCAGGGCCAGCAAAACCAGATCAAGCTCTCCTTCATTCAATTGCTGCAACACTACATGACTTTGTTCTTCACGCACAAAGACTTTCAGCTCAGGAAATTTTTGCTTGAAGAGCATTAATATCTGCGGGATCAAAAAGGGTGCAATGGTCGGTATAACACCTAATTTCAAACTACCGCCAAATGGTCGGGAAAAACTTTGCACCTTCTCCGTCAACTGTGTCACCCGCAATAAAATATCCTGTGCCTGAGCCACCACTTCTTCAGCCAAAGGCGTAAATAGAATTTTTTTATTATCACGTTCAATTAAGCGCACTCCCAGTATATTTTCTAAAGCAGCAATACCACTACTTAGAGTTGACTGACTGACAAAACAGGCCCTGGCGGCCTCACCAAAATGCTGGTATTTATGCACATGCACCAGATAATTCAGATGTTTTAAACTGGGCAGACGCATTTTACACTCTCCTATTCAGCCATCATGCAAGATAGATAGTTATTATCAATCGATTTTTTCTATTGTATCATTTTATTTAATCTATTTTACTAATAATGATAAACACTTTACACTCTTTTCCAACGTATCAAACAAACAATCAACCGGAGAACAAAATGTTAGAAAATCGTGAAGGACAAAAAATACCCGCAGTTACCTTTAAAACCCGTCAAAATAGTGAGTGGCTTGATGCTTCTTCCAGTGACTTATTTGATAATAAAAAAGTCGTTGTATTTGCTCTGCCGGGTGCATTTACCCCAACCTGCTCATCCAGCCATTTACCGCGCTACAACGAGTTGTATCCTGTTTTCAAAGACAATGGCATCGATGATATTTATTGCTTATCAGTGAATGATACCTTTGTTATGAATGCCTGGCAGGATGATCAAAATGCTGAAAAAATTACCATGCTGCCTGATGGTAACGGGGAATTTTCAAAGGGCATGGGGATGCTGGTAGACAAGAAAGACCTGGGCTTTGGCGATCGTTCCTGGCGCTATGCCATGATTGTTAACAATGGCGTTATTGAAAAAATGTTTATTGAGCCTGAGGTTGATGGCGATCCGTTTGGAGTTTCCGATGCAGATACCGTACTAAAATACATTAATCCAGAAGCAAAAGCATTGCCGACAGTCAGTGTTATCACTCGCAAAGGTTGTCCTCATTGTACTCGAGCAAAGGAATTATTGACTGCCAGGGGGTTACCTTATGAAGAAATCGAATTAAGCCAGTCCGTTACCAACCGCTCATTAACCGCTTTGAGTGGTGCTCATACAACACCACAAATTTTTATGGATGGTAAGTTAATCGGTGGTGCTGATGATTTAGAAGCATTCTTTGCTTAAAAATGAGTCTTTATTCCTGCTGCCCTTTTCCAGCAGGAAATTGTTACGACAGGCACCCTTTCTGGGTGCCTGTCTGCGTTTTAGCCCTTTAATAAAAGCGGACCTTTTTATTCTCTCTGGCCGGGTGGCTATTAAGAAATTTTAGCAGTGTCTGTGCCATAGCATGGGTTTCTTTTGGCTCCTCAGACAAGCCCGTCAACAAATCCACATATTGCTCTCCATAGTCTATTTGAATCTGGTAGCTTTGTGTTACGTCTCCCACAGATGAACCATTACGCATAGCCTGATGGCTATAAGCACGAACACGCATACTTTTAATATCAGCAATATTGATGCGCCTGACATGTTCACGAAACAAGGTGCCCAGTGATCGATGACTATACTCAAGTACTGCAGAATTCTGACTGGCATTCAATTGTGCAGAGGTATAGAGCATAGCCACAATACCGGAGCCCAAAATTATGGGTAAAGCAAACAGTGACTGGAGTTTTGAATTTTGTCTTTGTTCGGGGGTCTCTGTACGTCGTGTCCACACAATAGCAATTAATATCAATGCCACAATAACAACAACTAACCCGCATGACGGACTATTAGTATAGGAAAAGAACACACTGTCCGAGTCAGCAAGCACTTGATTAATAATTAAAAAACTCATTTAATTACGCTTTAACATCCAGATAGCCACGCTCAATAGCAACTTCTAATGCCTTAGAACCCTCCACCAGCTCCTCATAAGTTTCACGCATCAGTTTTAGTTTTTTAATTTGCTCCGGCAGCGGATGTGAATCGGCTGAGGTATTGGCTAGATCAAACAAGCCTTTTAAATAACGAGCCCGGGCCTGAGCCACCATTTTTACCACCGGATTCAGATCCACTAACTTCAGTTCAGCAATTTGTGGATTGATTTCATCACGATTAATTTCACGAACAGCCTTTTCCAGCTGCAACAATAAACGGTTAACATCCAGTTCACTCATAAAACACCTCTATATGATCAATAATCTCTATGAGTATAGAAAGAGATTTAATTTATACCAGTTCAGGCTGCTATTGTGCGCGGGCTTCATGTGCAGAACCCACATTATCAGGAGTATGTTGGCTGTCTGCTACCGAGGCTTCAGCTTGCTCATCTTTATTTGCGGAGGCAGGACTTTGCTGCTGTATTTTACCTGTTTGTGCCATTAAAAAATTGACCTGTTCGAGCAATTCAACTACTTGACTATTAGTACTGATAGTCGAATTTTGTAAGGCATGCAAGATATAATAATAATGTTCTCTGGCCAGCAGATATTGACCCCTGTCATTATCTGCTGCAGCTTTATCAGCATAGAACTGAAATATTTTTTCACAGCGTAACAATTTTAGCTCAGTGCTATAAGTTTGTAACGCCTTAGTACTTATTTTGGCATACCAGTGAGTACTATTACACAATCTAATCAAACGACGTAACAGGACCATTTTTGTTTTAAAATCACTGTCATCCTTAACAATAAAGTTATTGCTGACTTTTTTTGTCACTTCCTTGTTATTATTGGCTTCTGCTATTAAAGCATCAATACCACGAAAGTGTGTGTCAATCAGCTGAATCATCTGCAGGCGGGCTATAATCTCATTGATAATAAGACTACGCAGCTCATCACTGACATCACAATGATTTAAATTCTCCAGTATCTCACTGAACTCATCCAGTCCTTGTTTTATTTTTAATATTTTCAGGCGCTTTTCACGTTGTTTTTGCTCATAGGCCTCCGCCACACTATTGATAAATAGTGTCAGTAATAATAAACCTCCAATCGCAAAAAAAATCAGATATTCTTCCATTGTTTTGCTGTATTGTATGACAATGCCGGTGTTCCCTATACAAAAATTCAGAATGGCTTATTGTCAGATTTTTTTTCAATTGCTGATAATATTCCACGCAGAATATTCAGCTCCTTCTCATCCGGCCTTGCCCGGTTAAATAAACGTCTTAAACGCTGCATCATCTGCCCTGGATGTTGGGCAACAATAAAGTTCACATCCCTTAATACATTTTCTAAATGTGCATAAAAATATTCCATATCTTTTATCGCTGGATACTGATAAGCATCATTCTTTAGTTTGCTACGCTCCGCGCTACAGGCCTGAAAAATTTCATAACAAAAAGTTTGTACTGCAGCCGCCAGGTTCAGTGATGAATAGTCCGGATTTGCCGGAATATAGGCATGATAATTACATTGCTGCAGATCATTACTTTGCATACCAGAGCTTTCCTGGCCAAAAACCAGTGCCACCTGTGTATGCACCGCTTCTAAGGCTATTTTTATGCCACTTTCTCTGGCAGTCAGCAGAGGCAGGCTCATACCTCGTTCTCTGGTACTGGTGCCGACCACCAGATGGCAATCACTAATCACCTCACTCAGGGTATCGGCAGTAACGACATTTTCTAAAATATTTGTTGCACTGGTAGCTCTGATAAACGCTTCTTTATCTAATTGACAACCCGGATTAACCAGATACAGGCGTGACAGTCCCATATTTTTCATAGCACGTGCTACTGCACCAATATTGCCGGGAAATTGAGTATTAATCAGAACAATGCGAATATTATTCAGTGGCTTATTTATTGTTGTATGTCTTTCACGCATCATATCAATATAAACTAATTATCTGAGGCTCAAAGTAAGAGAATGTTCTATTTTTTGTTGCAGTTGAGCATCTATCACACCAAAAAACTCAAGTTGCGGACGACTGCTGTTAATTCCACGGCCATTGATAATTAAACTCTCAGGCTTATTAATACGTGCTAATTGCTGTACATCATATAAAAATTCAGAAGGTATATTACCAATATTTTCAGTAATAATGCCTTTTTCAATCACCAGCTTAAAACTACCGTTTCTTTTTTTGCGAATATAAAAAATTAAAATTGCATCAAAGATCAGTAATATGACTACGCCAATAATAATTATCGTTAAGGTATCCATTTATTTACTCTTGTTGTTCAATTTTATGTCACGCCAAACGACTACTTAAGCCCAAGCAATTTATGACTTTGCAATGACAAGCGCCATTGGGGATGTCGCAAGCAATATTGCACCACTTGTGCAACGTGATCGACACCATTAGCCTCATCCACTGCCTGCAAAAAGAAATGCTCAAACAATAATTCACTAAAATTTTCCGGCGCCAGACCATCCAGGGGAAAAAGTAATTTTAATTCATTGCCGGATATTTGCTGTAGATTATCCACTTCTTTGGGGCTGACACAAATCCAGTCAACTCCTGCAGGTGCAGTCAGTGTGCCATTAGTCTCTATCGCTACCTCAAAGCCGGCATCATGTAATAAAACAATAAGCGCTTCATCTAATTGTAATAATGGTTCACCACCGGTAAATACGACATAAGGTTTATGGGCATGATTATAAGCACTTATTGTTTCTGGCCAGTAAGCAATAATATGCCTGGCAAGTTGCCCGGCATCAGCAAAACGGCCACCGCCTTCGCCATCCACACCTAAAAAGTCAGTATCGCAAAAAGGGCAAACACTTTTATGCCGATCTTTATCCAGGCCACTCCATAAATTACAGCCGCTAAAACGACAAAATACCGAAGCACGCCCCGCGCGTGCTCCCTCCCCCTGCAAACTATAAAAAACTTCCTTTACAAAATAACTCATCATTAATCCGGTAGCGCAGGGCCTTCTTCGCCCCAGCACAAAGTAGCACCGCAACCGGGGGTTTCAAATAAATCAATTCTATCCAGCTGAGGCAAAGCATCAGCCATTTTATCCTTTATCCACAACAGCAAGCCAGTCACATCAGCCTCACTAATGCCCTCTAGTTGGTCCAGACGATGATGATCCAATTGTGCATAAACAGGTTTAAACAATGATTTAACATCACCATAGTCTACTGTCCAGCCCATAACATCATCCAATGGCGCACTTAGGTGCAAACGAATCAGATAGCTATGACCATGCAAGCGACGTCGCTTATCTTCTGCACCAAGGCGAGTCAGCAATAAGGCACTTTCAAAGCGTTGTTCTTTCCAGATACGATAATGCCTACCATTATAATGGCAGCCTGAGCTATGAGTTTCATAAACCGTGACCCAGGAGAGTTGCTTAAAATCTGGCTTTAATTGCTGCCAGATCCAATGGGCAAGTACTTCTGATGTAGGATTTTCCAGACCACTAATATCATTCAGACAAGTAAAGTCAAGCTGTTCATGCAGCGGTTGCCAGAACCGATCAATCTGTTCAAAGGCAACACCCATATCCTTGCGATGATTATTATCAGCATGCAAGTCCTGATTCGCATGTAGAATTACCTCAAAACCATGGCCATGCATTCGCCCGCATTGATGGCCTGCAGCCACATTAGGCAGTTGATGTGCCGCCTCAAAACGATAACGTCGCCAGATATGAGCATGATCCTGGTTGTCCAGATCAACACCACTATCATGAGTACTCTGGATAGCTACCCGGTCAATACCGGATAAATTTATTTTGTCATGAATCCAGCGGGCAATATTTTCATCAGTCGGTGTATCAATATGATCATTTAAAAAAGTATAATCCAGCGGTGCAATACTTGCCTGTAATTGCTCCCTGAGCACACTGACTGGCTCACGGCCTGATTGCTTAACATTCGGCATGGGTGCTCGGACTGATGCCATATAACTATGGCCATGCAAATTTGTTGCCGCATGTCCCTCAGGCAATGCCTGAATTTGACAGGCCGATTCAAATGGCAGGGTGGCCAGATAAAATAATTTGTCTCTCATACAACAAAAGCCTTTCATGCTAAGCTTATTCCCGGAGGAAAAAGGGGCAGATATACAGTCAGTTTAGTTATGAATCAACATTGACTGACAATGATGCTTTAAAAAATTGAAAACGCTCAACCAGTGGGTCACTCCGCTTTGCTTCAGCAAAACCTTTAGCACGTAACAAACAGGCCGGACAATGTCCACAGGGGGGTTGCTCACCATTATAACAGGTATGGGTATAGGCCATAGCATCCATTGCACCCAGTTTTTCTGCCAAAATCACCGTATCGGCCTTGGTCAGATTCATCAGCGGTGTATGGATAGTAAAATCATATTCCATACCCAGTCTCAATGTCTGCTCCAGAGAACTCAGGGTATTTTCCCGACAGTCCGGATAACCACTATAATCTGTTTGAGCAACTCCGGTAATAATATGTTCAATACCACGTTGATAAGCATAAGCAGCAGCAAAAGTCAGAAAAATCAGGTTGCGTCCCGGAACAAAGGTATTGGGTAGTACCGGCTCACTATGTTCAGACTCTGGGCTATTATCACTCACTGCTATCGCATCAGTCAGCGCATTTCCTCCTAATGCAGAAAAAGTATTAATCGCTAATATTTCGTGCTCAATAGCTGCTATTTCAGCTACTTTTTTTGCTGCCTGCAATTCAACTTTATGTCTTTGCCCATAATCAAAGCTGATACAACTCACATTTTCCCGGGAAAATCGCTCAATTGCCCAATACACACAAGTGGTTGAATCCTGACCACCTGAAAGCACCACCAATGCCTTATCCATCGTTAAATCACTACCTGTTTTATCCACCCATTAATGGGGCAGTATACTTTAAATCGATATCTAACACCTAAAAATTCTCTGCTTGAGAATTATTTCTACATCCCCTACTATGAGTTTAAATCCATACCACTATAAGAAAAAATGACTCAGGAAAAAATTCAGCGGCATAATCAACGCATGAAACGCCACAAAGAAATTGTCGATCAAAAAATTGCTCAGGCAGATATTGAACGCGGCATTATTATCGTTATCACCGGCAATGGCAAAGGTAAGACCACTTCGGCCCTGGGCACACTATTGCGTAGTCTGGGTCATGGTCAACACTGTGTACTGGGGCAATTCATTAAGGGACAATGGGATTGCGGTGAAGATCACTTTTTTGCGCAAACCGACAATCTTAGCCATTACACCATGAATACCGGCTTTACCTGGAATACTCAGGATTTTGAACAGGACAAGCAGGCTGCACAACTTATCTGGCAGCAACTTTTACCGCACTTTAATGATCCACAGCAACGTCTGATTGTACTGGATGAGATCACCTATATGTTTAAATACCATTATCTTGATCTCCAGGAGTTTATCCGCGTGATAAAAAATCGCCCGGAACAACAAAATATTATTATTAGCGGCCGTGGTGCGCCCACTGAGCTACTGGAACTCGCAGATACCGTCAGTGAAATCAAACCGGTAAAACATGCCTTTAATCAGGGTATTAAGGCACAGCAAGGAATTGAGTGGTAATGCTCAGGGCTTGATCGCCTGCCCTGGAAGCAGACCAAACAGTTCATCTAAGGCAAATTCTCTAATCAATTGATCAACCCCCTGTTGACCCTGCGTCTGACTCACTTCATGCAATAAAATCCGTACCGAATTACGATTATAACCACCCCCCATATCCACCTGAATGGCAATAAGTTCTCTGGCTCGTTGCAGGGTCATGATCAAAAACTCCAATAGTTAGTAATGATTAAGAAGGTGGCGGTGGCGGCACACTGGATGCTACAGGTGGATTTACTGCCTTACTTACAGGTATCATTTTTTTCACTTTCTTTTTTAAATAAAAGATAGAACCCACAACCAGAGCAATGAGCACCACCGCCAGCAAGGGGCGGTAAAAGACCCAGGCAATAGCAATCGTTGTCAGTGATAAAGCAAAGGCAATAATAGCGGCAATAAAACCACTGCCCGCTTCAATGATATTACCAATAAATGGAATAACATCAGCAAAAACAGATAAAGGCGCCAGAACCATAGACAGACCAATGGTCATAATAACAAAGCCTAAAAGCCTCAAGCCCCAGGTCAATAAAGTATTATTTGCTAATTCACTGGCAAACATTTCTTCTGCACTTTCAACTCCGCTACTTAATAATTCAATTGATTTGCCCACCGAAGTCATATATGGAGCAAAACTATTGCCCTGCTGGGCAGCAATAATGCTGACAATAGTCGGTTTTATTTCACTAAGACTGATACGGGTATCACCTACCTGAGGCTTATCCGGATCACCAATATAGACTTCACCCTGTACAATGCGCGCAGCTGTATTGGCGGGTATATTTTGTTCTGTTAAATTAATGGTCTGTGCATTACCCACTTCTCTTACCTGCCCCGGGCTCAGCTTAAACCGACCCAATTTGACCTGGCTGGCAAAAATCGTCCGCTCATCATAGCGTTTTCTGCTGGGATTTTCGTGCCCTTGTGGGTGTTTGAATGCTGATGAATTAATCAACCGTGTTGACCATTCTTTAGAATAATTATATGTTGTCGTAGTCGTGCTGCTACCTCCGCTATTTTTTTCTGTCTTAGACTCACTATGCTCCTGCCATTGATAGGTATTAACTTTTCTGGCCAGACGAATCGCCTGAGTTCTGACTTTAAAAATATCATCCTGAAGAATTTCATCGGTATCGGCTAAACCAGAAAGATACACCAGATGACCATTATTTTCAGGCATAATGGTATTGGCATCAATAGACACTACTGCCGCCGCACCCTCGTTTAGACTTTTCTCCGTTTCTATTGCCCGTCCTTCATTCCAGAACAATAATGGAAAAGCCGCAAGAAAAAGCAATAAACCAAATAAAATACCTTTAATTGAATTGCCTATGCGACTTAACCATGACTGGTTAGTCACATGAGTAAAAGAATCAGACACAATGTATTCCCTCGTACAGTTGACTATATTGATTATGATTATACTATAAAATTAATTGTTTATTTAAAGATTTTGATCATGTTTTCAGGCCTCATCTCATGCTATTATTTCAGCCTTACACGTTCGGTATACGACAACTTATCTTAAGGGAAATTTTATGTTTGATGCACAAAGTTTATTAGGTGGTTTACTCAAAGAAGTAACCTCCGGGGGTAAATCAGGCACCAGCCTGGGCAGTAAGGCCGCTCTGGGTATGGGTGCACTGGGTATTGCTATCGCGGCTTTTGAGCATTTTACTGAGAATAATAAGCAAAACAGCTCTGCAAATACAGGCAACCGACCACCGGCACCCGCTGCTCAGCAGACCATTCCAACACCACCTTCAACATCTGCAGGCAACTCTGCAGGCAACTCTGCAGCAGCACCACCACCGCCACCTGTTAGCAGCACGATAGTCCCTCCTGCTCCTGCCGCAGAAAAAGACACTGGTGCTCTATTACTCATCGATGCCATGCTGGCAGCAGCTAATGCTGATGGCCACATTGATGAACAGGAACAAGAAAAAATTTTTCAACAATTAAAAGCAATCAATAGTGATCAGGAAGGTTTTTCTTATGTCCAGCAACGTATCGAACAACCACCCTCAATTGAACAGATTTGCCAACAGGCCCGTGATGCAGACATTGCCCGGCAGGTTTATACCGTATCACTGCTGGCAATTACCGATGACACCAGTGCTGAGCAAAACTACATCAATCAATTAGCCTCTTGTCTACCGCTTAGTAATGCCGTAATTACGCAACTTAACGATCAGTTTCTCACAAAGGAATAATATACAATGTCTTCATGGTATCTTAGCTATAATGGCGAACAGGAGGGTCCTCTTACTCTCACAGATGCAATCAGCAAAAGTCATGTGAACAGTAATGGTCACGCCTGGCGTGAGGGGTTTGCCGAGTGGCTGCCCATCAGCCAGGTCGGTGAATTTCAGCAGCAGCTTAGCAGTCAAAATGCACCCCCTCCTATTTCTGCTGTTTCTTCAGATGAAATTGATTTCAAAATTTTTGGCTCAGAAATGCAGTTTGTAGAAATAGAACTGGATCCGGGCGAAAGTGCTGTCGCTGAAGCCGGTGCTATGATGTATAAGGATGCATCAATTAATCTTGATACAGTATTTGGTGATGGCTCTCATAATGATAATACTGGTGGCTTCATGGATAAACTACTGGGCGCAGGCAAACGTTTAATTACCGGTGAAAGCATGTTTACTACGGTCTTTACTCATCAGGGAAGCGGTAAGGCTCATGTTGCTTTTGGCGCCCCCTTCCCCGGTAATATTATCCCGATTACCCTACCAAATGTTGATGGTGTATTAATCTGTCAGAAAGATAGTTTTCTCTGTGCCGCCAAAGGCGTTTCTATTGGTGTCCACTTTCAAAAGAAAATTCTAACCGGTTTATTCGGTGGCGAAGGATTTGTTATGCAGCGCCTTGAAGGTGATGGCATGGTCTTTGTTCACGCCGGCGGTACCGTTATCGAACGTGAATTAAAAGCCGGCGAATTATTACATGTGGATACCGGCTGCATTGTCGCTATGACCCAGACTGTTGAATTTGATATACAGCAGGTGGGCGGCATTAAGTCTGCTTTATTTGGTGGCGAAGGATTGTTTTTTGCCCGTGTACGCGGACCGGGGAAAATCTGGATGCAGTCATTACCTTTTTCAAGACTGGCCGGACGTATGCTGGCATCAGCACCACAAAATGGCGGTAGTAAAGGCGAGGGCTCTATTTTAGGTGGAATTGGCGGCCTGATTGATGGTGATAACTATTAATACCTTATTCGCAGCTACTTAGGGCTAAGTCTGTATTTACGAAGAAAATTTCGCAGCAAATACAGACTTATACCAGCAAATAAGTTTATTTTACCGAATAGCCTTTACCTTCCAGACAAGCAGCATAAGCACGATTATACTTACTACGATTTGCTGCATGAGCATTCGACTGACTCTGCTGTTGTTGCTGACTGGCTCGTGCAGATTTACTATTAGCAGAATGTTGCCGTACACCGCCAATTAAAGCCCCTGCAGCTGCACCTCGCTTAGTAGCCTTAGAGCTATCACCGATAATCGCCCCCAGCGCCGCACCACCCAAACCGCCTTTAAGAACGCCGCCGGTTTTTTTCGGGGGTGCAGGCACCGGAGCGGCAGTAGGCGGTGATGCCATGGGGTCAAAGCCACTCTGCTCTTTGCCCCAGCTATAACAGGCAAATTTATCTTTTTCGAGCTGTTCATTACTCTGCCCTTTTGCAGGGAAAACCATCATTTCAGCCACCACCGAATTAACCAGACAGGTCAGAAAAAATGTTGTTGCGCTTAATAGTATAATACCTTTCATGGAATTGCCTCTTTATTCTAGCTAAATAAATATCCATCATTCTAAGAGCTGATTAATAATGGTTGTTGCTTACTATCCAGTTCATAAGCCTGACCAAAACCTCTAACATAGTAGCCCTTTTGAGGGCTTAAACAAAACAGCTCAAAATCAGCTAAAGCAGAAAGTAAGTCAATCGTTTTGCCCAATTTATCCTGCAACAGGGTTATTTTTTCCTGCCATTTTTCATGTTTTCTTGGGATAATGCTCACCTGGCAAGAATAATTAAGACGTTTACGGGCAAATACATTACGTGCCAATTGCTCATCCTCTATGAATAACACTGAGAGCATCGTTTGCTCATGCTGATGCTGTTGAACGTTACGACTATGAGTCGCCAGACCACTGAGCAAGATAAAAAAATTCCCCTGCTCATCTTCCACAAAAGGAGCATAACTAGCAAGCACCTGCTGCTCAACTGACTGGCTTGCCAGGATCAAAGTACGCTGCTGTTGGCGAAAACGACGTATTTCCTCACACAGCTGTTCATTGGTAAGTCTTTTGTCTTTAGCTGACATTCATATTTCCCGGGTAGTTTATTATGCCGGCCATAACCAGGCCGCGCCGCGAACACCGCTGGAGTCACCATATTTTGCCTTAAGCAGACGAGTGTTTAGCTGATCAGAAAAAATATATTCAGACCAGATGCGGGGCACGTTCTGATAGAGTCGATCAATATTTGATAAGCCGCCGCCCAAAACAATGGCATCAGGATCAAGCACATTGATGACACTTGCCAGTCCTTTTGCCAACCAATGCTCATATTTTTGCATAAACATTTCTGCCTGGGTATCCCCCGAATGCGCCTGGCTGATAATAGCTTCAACTGATTTTGCTCGACCACCCTGCAGATGAAAGCGCTGCAGCATCCCGGGGCCGCTCAAAAAGGTTTCAATACAATTGCTCAGCCCACAATAGCACTTTATTTCAGTTTCATCGGTACACCAGGGCATGGCATTATGCCCCCATTCACCGCTGATTGCATTAGCACCATTAAGCACCCGTTGCTCAACAGCAAGCCCACCCCCCGTGCCGGTTCCCAGAATCACACCAAAAACTACAGGACTACCTGCTGCTGCACCATCCGTAGCTTCAGAAACCGTCAGACAATTAGCATCATTAGAGATACGTATCGGTTGTGCCAGCAAATGCTGTAAATCCTGTTGCAGAGGCTGACCAATCAAACACACTGAATTCGCATTTTTAACCAAACCACTTTGAATAGAAATTGCTCCGGGGATGCCCATGCCAATACTGGCTGTTTCTACCTCAGCCTGTTCTCTGGCCTGCTTAACCAAATCAACAATTGCGGTTAGTGTTTGTTGATATTGCCCCTGAGGAGTAGCCACACGGTGTCTGAAAATAACCTTACCACACACATCCAGAACAATAATTTCTATTTTTGTACCGCCTAAATCAATACCAATACGCATTACTATACACTCAGTCAGCCAAAAAATTACACATTAAAGGGATTATAATTTATGCTCAGAGCCATAGACACAGCCTGCCATTGTCAGCATCAGCGATGCAGCTCATTACACATAAAAAGCAATGAGCTGGATACGATACCATTCATTAAATAAAATACACCGTCAATTTATACCGGTGCATCATTAAGCTGCTGCAACTGCTGCACAAGAGAATCCAGGAGTTTACCTGAGTCCTGTTGTAACTGAGTCATTTCTTTTGGCTGAAAAAGCTGTTTCATAGCCGTTAATAAACCACGGACATCCTGCTGCCCATCGGCCATATTGTTGTTCACAAAGGGCTGTTGAAAAAGTGCATTTACCTGCTGGATAAAAGTACTCATCTCAGCCAGGCCTGACGGTTCCAGATATTGCTCAGCCACTGGTGCTTGTGACTGAACATCACTATAGGTGCTAATCGCTGTCTGGCGTTGCTCCTGGTAGTTCAGATTCAGAGAAAAACTGACCAGTTGCTGACTA
>Ga0256844_10000107_pt1 | contig 34088 bp, 23 predicted proteins | sample MusselsmetaG_FD_189100 | JGI IMG/M metagenome (GOLD analysis project Ga0256844, IMG submission 189100) | Mussel associated microbial communities from hydrothermal vent at the East Pacific Rise, Pacific Ocean - Mussels | ecosystem: Host-associated > Mollusca > Shell > Unclassified ... | reverse complement strand
AGCAGGAAAAGAGATTGAAAAACAGATCCCGGGATCTAAAATGATCTATATTGATAAGGTTAATCCTGCTGATCGCCCGGGTATTACCATTCCTTTTCTGGTTGATGATCTTGTTTCAAAGGGTGCCAAATTGATTATCGGTAACTCTGATGATATGACAGACGGTATCCGTGAAGCTGCAATGCTCCATCCCGATGTAAAATTCATCCATATATCCGGTGATGATGCGTTGAATCCCAAGTCTCCTGAAAATCTTTCCAACCTCATGGGCCGGATGGAATATGGCCAAATGATGGCTGGATTTGCGGCAGCCATGACCACCAAAACCGGAAAGATTGGATACCTTGGACCTTTGATCAATGATGAGACCAAACGTCTGGCTGCCTCCTGTTATCTTGGTGCACGCTACGCCTGGACCAATGTTCTTAAAAAAGACCCTGCGACTCTAAGGTTTAAAGTCTCCTGGATAGGTTTCTGGTTTAACATTCCAGGAGTTACATCAGATCCAACCCAGGTTGCTAAAAACTTTTTTGATTCCGGAATGGATGTGGTTATCTCTGGAATTGATACCACTGAGGCCTTGATTGTGGCCAGCCAGAAGAAAAAAGAAGGTGCTGCAGTTTCCGCCATCCCCTATGATTTCAAGGGTGCTTGTGACCCAGCCCCGGATGCCTGTCTTGGCGTGCCTTATTTTAACTGGTTTCCCGGTTATTCCCATTTTATCAACAGTGCCAAAAATAATAGCTGGAAAAAAGAGTGGCTTTGGCTTGGACCTGAGTGGGCTGACATGAACAACAGCATGACTTCAGCCATTGCCTACCAGAATGGAGATGCTCTTGCTAAAGAAGCCAGGACACATCTTGCCGATTTTGCAAAAGGACTTGGTGATGGATCCATATCTCTTTTCACCGGCCCTCTAAACTTTCAGGATAAATCTGTTTTCCTGAAAAAGGGAGAAACAGCCACAGACAAACAAATATGGAACCTGCCTCAGCTTCTTGAAGGTATGGAAGGCGCGTCCAAGTAAAATATTTAGCTGCCAGCCATCACACACGGATCTTCAAACTGTAGAAGATTATATTTTTCTACCAGTTGCCTCCGTGTGTGATTTCTCCTTATCCCCTTTTATTTTCACCTTCTAACTTTTCCCATGGATGTCCAGTTCCATCATATTTCCAAAAACTTTGGATCAGTCAAAGCCCTGACTGATGTAAGCCTTACTGCGCATTCAGGAAGCATACATGGACTTATTGGGGAAAATGGTGCCGGAAAATCAACATTGATGAAAATACTCACTGGCTACCAGACAAAATCCAGTGGTGTCATACTCATTGACAATCAGGAGATTAAGCTGGACAATCCCAGACAGGCGTCTCTCCACGGAATTGGTATGCTCTACCAGGAACCAATGGATTTCACACCACTCACGGTTCTTGAAAATTTTTCTTTGGGCAGTCCCGCTCAAAACCGTCAAAAAGCACGTTCAGCACTAAAAAAATTGAGTAATCGTTTTGGATTCCACCTTGATCCTGATCGCACAGTTGAGCTCTTGACTGTTGGCGAGAGACAGCAAATCGAGCTCCTGCGACTGATTCACATAAAAACACGCATTCTCATCCTCGATGAACCAACCACTGGTATATCACCAGCCCAGAAAGAGGCCCTGTTTCCAGCCTTAAAGCAACTTGCTGCCGACGGCATGATCATCCTTCTGGTATCCCACAAGCTCGAAGAAGTGGCTACCCTTTGTAATGAGGTTACGGTTCTGCGACAAGGTAAAGTCACCCATCATGCCATGGCACCTTTTCAGTTTCCAGAACTCCTCACTGCCATGTTTGGTTCTGTACCTGAAAGAAAAGACAAAGAAGCTGCCAGAAAAAAAGGAGTACCGATTCTTGCTCTGCAAAATATCAAAGCTGCAGGTGAACGCCAGGGCTTAGATCATTGCAACATCAGTGTTGCTGAGGGAGAAATAATTGGCCTTGCAGGACTCGATGGTGCCGGGCAATCTACCTTTCTACGTCTTGCTGCGGGTCTTACAATTCCTGAAAAAGGAAGAGTACAGCTTTTTACTAACACGCTGCCTAAAAATGCTAACGCCTGCCGCATGGCTCAGAAACTGAAAACCGCTTTTATTCCTGCGGACCGCCTCGAAGAAGCTCTTTTTTCTAATATCACTTTAAGTGATCATTTCAGTTTACAAAGTAAAGAAACTTCGTTTTGGCAATCAAAAGAAAGGTCAAGAACACTTGCAGAAAAAGCCATAGCCGAATTCTATATAAAAGGGCAAGCAGATGACACAGCAGATGGCCTCTCTGGTGGGAATCAACAGCGGCTTCTCCTTGCACTTCTCAACCCCAAATCTCGTCTGCTGCTCCTTGAAAATCCCACAAGAGGATTAGACATCCGCTCTGGACAGTTGGTTTGGCAACATCTTAAACATGCATTCAACCCTAAAACTGCCATTATCTTTTCATCTCCGGAACTAGATGAAATTCTCCATTACAGTGACCGTATTCTTGTCTTTCATGATGGCGAGATTGTGATGGATAAGGCAGTGAATGATACCAACCATGATGCCATTGCTGCTGCCATGACAGGAATGACTGAGGTGGCTCAATGAAAAAGCTCAGCATTGATATACTTTTAGGCAGTCTTCTGGTTTTTGGATTTACTGCACTCGTATTGTTAATTTCAGGGGCACCGGTTCTGGATGCTTTTAAACACATCTGGCTTGGTGCCTTTGCAAACACTGCGAAATTCAGTCAGGTACTTTCTGTCTGGATACCTCTTTGCCTTTGTTCATGTGGATTACTGTATACTTTTAGAGTGAATCTCTGGAACATTGGAATTGAAGGTCAAGTAACAATGGGAGCCATCGGTGCCATGGCAGCGTTACGCATCCCTGGGATAGAAAATCCTGTAATCATTATAACGATCGCGTTTTTAGCATCCATGTTCGCTGGTGGAATATGGGGACTGCTTGCTGGCATCCTCAAAACACGAGGCGGTGTCCATGAAATCTTTGGAGGCCTTGGCCTCAACTTTGTTGCCCAGGGATTTATTCTCTGGCTCATATTTGGCCCCTGGAAACGACCGGGCATTGCCTCCATGAGCGGTACTGAGCTTCTTCCCAGAAAACTCTGGCTGGCAACACCTCCCGGGTGGCGGGTTGCAACGGCTGGGCTATGTATTGCAATTGCTGTACTTGTATTCACATGGTTATTGATTGAGAAAAGTAAACTTGGCCTGAAACTAAAAGCGATAGGACAAAACCCAAAAGCTGCACTGCTTTACGGTATTTCTCCAGAAGGTTATTACCTCCAGTCAATTGTCATTGCCGGAGCATGTGCAGGTCTTGCGGGATTTCTTCAGGTAACAGCTGTTTACCACCGCCTTATCCCGCCTATTTCCAGCGGCTATGGATATCTCGCCCTCTTACTCGTTATGCTGGCAGGATACAGAATCATGCTGATCCCTTTTCTTGCACTCTTTTTTGCGGGCTTAAATGTGGGTGCCATCCAGCTGCCCATTGTTCTGCAACTTGATTCTGCCCTGTCCGGCGTTATTCAAGGGTGTTGTGTATTAAGTGCTTTATTTATTTTAGGACTGAGACAAAAGAGGAAACAATCATGATAGGTGATCTTTCCTTATCCATGCTAGTTGCTTCTGTACTGGCAGCAAGTGCGCCACTCATCATCATTGCACTTGGAGAAACACTCACCGAAAAAAGTGGTGTAATAAACCTCTCTCTTGATGGTGTGGTGCTTTTCTCTGCCATGGCAGCCTTTGTGGTTGCCAAAGAAACAAACTCCTTGTTCCTTGGTTTTTTTGCAGGGGGCTGTGCAGGAATGCTCACAGGTGTAATTGTAGGCTATTTCAGTATTTATCTCCATCTTTCACAGGTAGCAGTGGGCTTTGCATTGTCACTTCTCTGCCGTGATCTTGCCTATTTTCTTGGAAATCCTTACAGCAGAGTGCAAGGGCCCACGCTCCTTTCACAAAAGCTTCCCTTTTATGACTCATTGCCCTCTTCTTTGCAGGTTATCCTGACTCAACCGCTCACTGTCTGGTTTGCCCTCCTGCTTGTTTTTGCGCTCTACTATTTCTTTACATTCAGCAAATCAGGCCTCTGCCTGCGCTCAGTGGGAGAAAACCCGGCAGCATCTTTTGCACGTGGTCTTAATCCCAGCCAGATTCAAATGGCAGCAGTTCTTGCCGGAGCTTTTTTGGTGGGCCTTGGCGGAGCCGCCTATTCGCTTTCCTTGAAACCGGGATGGGGACGTCCACAGGGAGCAGAAGGAATTGGATGGATTGGTCTTGCACTGGTCATTTTTGGGGGTTGGCATCCAACCAGGGTGGCAATTGGGGCCATACTTTTTGCTTTTCTTCAGGTGAGTGGCATTGGTTTACAGGATCTCTTTCCAGGGGTTCCAGCACAAGTTTTTCAAACCGCACCTTTTCCGCTTATGATATTCACTCTGATCTTTATGCACTATTCAACCAGAAAAAACAGAAAACAGGGCTACTCTCAAAACAAATTCCAGCAATTAATTGGAAAAATGTTTATGTCTCGAGCTCCTAAAGCCATCGGCCAGAGTTACAAACAGGAGTAAACCTCTTACAGTTTCTTTAAAGATACCTGCACAACCCCACGTACAGAATTGCAACAGAATATGGCATCTGCCCGTTGAAGATCTTCAGAAGTAATAACTTTCTCATGGAGTTTAACAGTGGAGCTACAAAGCAGATGCTTACGCATTGTTCCAGCAAGCAGCCCGCAAGAGACTGGCGGCGTATAATAGTTCCCGTCTAGCAGTACGATAAGATTTGAGATACAACCTTCTGTGAGTTCGTGCTTTTCATTACAAAAAACAATATCAAAAAGCCCAAGGCGACTGGCCTTTGCAAATTCATCCTGAAACAATTTTCGATTGCTTGTTTTATGATAAAACCAGGGTGAAATCGAATCTGTTTTTTTTTCTGAGAGGCTGATACAAGGCAGATTTTGTCTGGCAAGTACTGGTTTTTCTGGAAGGCTTTGCAGAAGAGGTGGTGAACATTGCTGCGATACAGTTTCCACGGTTCCATCTTTTTGAAGTGTTAAGCGAACTCTACAACTTTTTCCAATACACTTTTCTTTATCTTCCCGCTTATTCAAGGCCTCAATCACATCTTCCTTTGAAAAACTAAAGCTAAAATAAAATGCCGATTGCTCTAAGCGCTTAAGATGTTCATCAAGTAACCAATATCCACTTTCCGGTTCCCAGAGAAGTGTCTCAATAAGCACAAATTCAGTGACCGGTTTTGTTAGAAAATGCGCTTTTAATAAGCATTCCTCCCATTCCTGTTGAGGGTCTGAGTCATACACAATTCCTGAACCAATCCCCATTTCCCCTTTACCACCGGCCAGACGTAAAGTACGAATGGGCACATTAAAAGTACCCGTGCCATCCGGTGCAAAATATCCAATGGCTCCGGTATAAACACCACGTGGTGACTTTTCAAGCTCGCGTATGATCTCCATGGTTCGAATCTTTGGAGCACCCGTGACAGATCCACATGGAAACAAAGCCTTTAAAAAGTCAAGCATTGAAACTTTGCCCAGTACAGTTCCATCTGTTTCAGCTGTGATGGTCGATGTCATCCCCAAAAAACTTTCATAACGTTCCACATCAAAGAGCGATTTTGTCACAACCTTTTTATCTCCGAACTGGCGATTCAGACGGCCAAGATCATTTCGAAGCAGATCCACAATCATCACATTTTCACTGCGATTCTTGATATCTTCTCGTAAATCTTCACAAAACCGTTGATCTTCAGCAAAGGATCGTCCCCTTTTCATGGTTCCTTTCATGGGACGGACAAGAATAGAATCATTCTCTATTCTAAAAAACAGTTCAGGAGACAAGGAGAGGATCTGCTCATCTCCAAGATTCACAATGGCACCATAGGCAACGGATTGGTTCCGACGCAAATCTTTGTAAAAAGCAAGGGCTGAACCTGAGAAATCAAAAAGAAGTTTCAGTGTATAATTAACCTGATAGGTATCGCCAGCTATGATGTATTCCTTGATCCGACAAATAGCATCAAGATAACTTTCTTTCTCCTGACTAAAGTGTAATTTGTCAATTTTGAATTCAGGCAGAGAAGCTACCGGCTCATCCATTGGCCAAGAGGAATATCCAGTACCGTGATCAAAGCTTAAGGGTTCTAAAAACACCCCAAAAGAAGCTAGCAGATCACCTTTTTTGGCACCAACAGGTAAAAACTTTGCGAGTTGAGGCTCAAGTAAATATCCAAACTCATAGCTTAACCAGCCAGCAAGATAATAGCCATCATCAAGCATTCTCTCCATTTCAGTAACAAAGGACTCCGGATCTTCCCCAGTATAAAAATCCAACCGCGCTGTCGACTCCAAAAAGAGAAACGACTGGTTGTTTTCAGAATCACTACGTGAAGTATCAAGGAATACATACTCCCGTTTATCTTTAAGAGCCAAGAGCAGGGATTTGAGTTGTTTATGTTTCAATGGCCTCATGCGCCCTCTTCTATCAATTTAAGGTGGAATTACAACAAAAAGAACGTTCCCAAATAGCATCGTATCGTAGCATGTAATACCATTCTATACTTGCGTCAGAGCAATAAATGTTCTATATTAATTGATTCTGCGTCATTATTTCTGTACTAAATATTAAACAGTCTGCAATGATTTATCTCAACAGTGCTGTCAATACAATTTTTTATCACCTGCATTTTTACAAGGAGGCCCTATGCTAATTAAGGATTGGATGGCAACCACCATACTTACTGTGGATGCCAACACCTCGGTCATGCGTGCCGGAAGAACAATGAAAGATAATAATATCAGGCGTCTTCCCGTTGTCTCCCAGGGAAAACTTGCAGGTATCATCACAGACCGTGACCTGAAAGAAGCATCACCATCGTCTAAAACAGAGATGGATATGCATGAGATGTATTACCTTCTTTCTGAAATGAAAGTCAAAGACGTAATGAGCAACAACCCTGTCTGTTTAAAGCAGAATGACACATTGGAAAAAGCTGCACTTGTCATGCTTAATGAAACAATTTCCGGACTGATTATTGTTGATGATGAGGATAATATTGTTGGGCTACTCTCAGAGTCCGATGTTCTTCGCGGCTTTATCCATGCCACTGGTATCCAGGATGGTGCCTTTCAAATTGTCATGGATATGTCAGATAAGGGAGGCACCGTTTCCCAACTTATTGATGTCCTGCGTCAGAATCGAGCCAGGGTTCTTTCCATTCTTACTTCTTTTGAAGATGCCCCCGCCGGATCAAAACGTGTTTCTATCAGAATCATGCCCTATAATGGTGAGGTTGAAGATCTTATTAAAGAACTTGAAGGAATGGAAGGCTACAACCTTGTTAGTCATGCAATTGATGATTTGAAGGATTTACCTAAAAAGTAATAAAATATATAAAACAGATATTATTACCAACAAATAATTAAGGAGAACTACTCTATGTCGAGAAAAATGGTCACAATCGACGGTAACCAGGCCTGTACACATGTTGCCTACGCCACAAGCGAAGTAATCACCATCTATCCAATTACACCTTCTTCACCAATGGCGGCTGAGGCTGACACCAAAGCCACCGTAAAACAGGAGAACATCTGGGGCTCTATCCCGGTTGTAACTCAGATGCAATCAGAGGGTGGTGTTGCAGGATCCCTGCATGGCTCTCTGGCAACAGGCGTTCTGTGTACCACTTTTACCGCATCCCAGGGCCTTCTCCTAATGCTCCCTAACATGTACAAGATTGCGGGCGAATTAACTCCCACCGTCTTTCATGTAACTGCTCGTTCCATCGCTGCTCAGGGACTTTCCATCTTTGGAGACCATGCTGATATTTATGCTGCACGACAAACCGGCTGGGGTATGCTTTGCTCCCAGAATGTTCAGGAATGTATGGATATGGCATTGATTTCAACTCAGGTCTCCCTTGCCTCCCGTATTCCTTTTATTCATTTCTTTGATGGTTTCCGTACCTCTCATGAGATTCAGAAAATCGAAGAATTAACCATGGACGACATGAGCGAAATGATCGATGAGGATCTGATCCTTGCCCACCGTGCACGTGCATTGTCTCCTGATCGCCCAACCATGCGCGGTACTGCCCAAAACCCTGATGTCTATTTCACAGGGCGTGAGACTGTAAACGAATTCTACGAGGCCACTCCACAAATTGTCCAGGACACCATGGACAAATTCGCTGACATCACCGGCCGCCAATACCATCTTTTTGATTACTACGGATCCCCTGATGCAACAGATGTTGTTGTTATGATGGCATCCGGTTGTGAGACTGTCTCTGCTACCATCGATCACCTGGTTAGCGAAGGCAAAAATGTGGGTCTCGTTATTGTTCGTTTGTACCGGCCTTTTGACTGTAAAGCAATGGCTAATGCCCTACCCGCAACTGTAGAACGTATCACAGTACTTGACAGAACCAAAGAGCCGGGATCTCCAGGAGAGCCACTGTATCTTGATGTACGTAACGCTGTTGGTGAGGCAATAGAATCTAACAGTTCAGCATATATGCCACTAATTCTCTCCGGTCGTTATGGACTCGGTTCAGCCGAGTTTACTCCTGCCATGGTTAAAGCTGTATTTGATAATATGGAAGGAATGGCTCCCAAAAATCATTTTTGCGTTGGTCCACATGATGACGTTGCAGGAACCAGCCTGAACTATGATGTTAATTACTCTATTGAAGGCAAAGATGTATATCGCGCCATGTTCTATGGTTTAGGATCTGATGGTACTGTTGGTGCTAACAAAAATACCATTAAAATAATTGGTACTGAAACTGATAACTCAGCTCAAGGCTATTTTGTTTATGATTCAAAAAAATCAGGATCAATTACCACATCCCATCTGAGGTTCGGAAAAAACCAGGTTGTTGCCCCTTACCTTATCAATAAGGCTAACTTCATTGCATGTCATAACTTTACCTTCCTGGATCAGTACGACATGCTTCGTAACCTTGATGAGGGCGGAACCTTCCTCCTCACCACAACTTTTAGTGCAAAACAGATTTGGAAAGAGCTGCCGGGAAATGTTCAAAAAGATCTGATCAATAAAAAAGCAAAATTCTATATCATCGACGCACTCTCCCTTGGTGAGACCCTTGGTCTTGGCGCCCGTATCAATATGATCATGCAGACTGCTTTCTTCCTCATCTCAGGTATCATCACCGAGAAAGAGGCCATTGCCGCCATTAAAACTGCCATCAAGAAAACCTACGGTAAAAAAGGCGATAAGATTGTCAACATGAACTATGACGCCGTTGATGCTGCAGTTAAAAATATTGTTAAAGTAAAACTTGCGAAATCAACTACCGGTCACGAGATGCCTCCAACCGTGCCTGATTTTGCACCTGACTTTGTTAAAAATGTTACTGCCAAAATGATGGAAGGTAAAGGGGATCAGGTAAAAGTATCTGAAATGCCTAATGATGGTACCTGGCCCACAGGAACCACCCAATACGAAAAACGCAACATAGGCGTCCATGTACCTGAATGGATTGAAGATAACTGTATCCAGTGTGGTCAGTGTTCTCTTGTTTGTCCCCATGCAGCCATTCGTATGAAAATTGGCAAGATGGCTAAAGCTCCTAAGAGTTTTAAAACCATCCCAGCCGTTGGTAAGGCTTTTAAGGGGTCCAAATTTGCGATTCAGGCATTCACCCAGGATTGCTGTTCCTGTACCCAGTGTGTTGATGTCTGTCCGGGTAAGAAAGGTAAAAAAGCACTGCAGATGGTTCCAAACACTGAGAAAATCCGTACTGCTCAAGCCAAAAATGTCGAATACTTCCTTGCACAGCCTGAAACTGCACCAGCTGACGTTAACCCAGCAACAATTAAAGGCAGCCAGCTGCTTCGTCCACTATTTGAGTTCTCTGGTGCTTGTGCCGGTTGTGGTGAGACCCCATATATTAAACTCGTAACCCAGATGTTTGGTGACAGAATGCTGATCGCCAATGCAACTGGTTGTTCTTCAATCTACGGTGGCAACCTGCCAACCACACCATATTGTAAACGTGAAGACGGACGCGGACCTGCATGGGCCAACTCTCTTTTCGAGGACAACGCTGAATTTGGCCTTGGTATGCGTGCTTCAGTGAGTAAACTTGGTTCTCAGGCTGTAGAGCTTATGGACAAGGCTATTGCTGAAAAGCTTATCACCAAGAAAATGGCAAATGACATCAACAAAGCTCCCCAAAAGAGCCAGATTGATATCGAAGCACAACGTGAACGTGTTGGTAAATTAAAAGCCAAACTTGCTTCAGCCGGTGACAATATTATCGCAAAACGCCTCCTTGGCTGTGCTGATTATCTCGTTAAGAAGTCAGTATGGATCTTCGGTGGTGACGGTTGGGCATATGATATTGGATACGGCGGACTTGATCACGTACTGGCATCCGGCGAGAACATTAATGTCATGATCCTTGATACCGAGGTGTACTCCAACACTGGTGGCCAGATGTCGAAGTCCACTCCTCGTGCAGCAACTGCTCAATTTGCTGCGGGTGGAAAGAAGATGCCTAAAAAAGACATAGGTATGATCTTCTCCACTTATGGAAATGTTTATGTAGCGAAAATCTCCATGGGAGCCAATCCAACTCAGGTTGCAAAGGCAATTGCAGAAGCTGAAGCGTACGATGGTCCATCTTTGATCATTGCGTACTCACACTGCATTAATCACGGTATTAACATGACAAAAGGATTGCATCAGCAGAAGAAGGCTGTTCAATGTGGACACTGGCCTCTGTATCGTTTCAATCCTGATCTTGAAGCAGCTGGTAAGAATCCTCTTTCCATTGACTCCAAAGAGCCTACAATGACTTTTGAAGAGTATGCAATGGGCGAGAATCGCTATCGTATGCTGAAGATGATGAATCCTGAGCATGCTGATGAGCTTATGGCGCAATCTCAGAAGGATGTTACCAGAAGCTGGAAGTTTCTTCAGGCCAGAGCAGCATCTCTGGATCCTGAAAAATAAAGGTTTACCAGAGCACCAAGGTAAGTGAGTACAACGTGACTTCGACGGCACGTTCTTGTATTTGTCGCATAGCTTTTTTCACTACTGCGACAATACAAGAACGAGCAAACCTGAGGCAAGGAAGTATACGCTTACCCTGCTAAACTTTTACAAGATGTATGTAGTTAGAGCTTTAAGATAAAAAAAAGGGCATTGGAAGAATTCTTCCAATGCCCTTTTTTTTATCTTAAAGCTACTACAAAAGCTTAAAAGTTCCCAAGCACGTGGCCAATCTCTCATTGTGGTGGCGTGCCGGGGAACTTTTTATAACAATTTACAGGTCTGGGTCTACTTCTTCTCCCCTGGCCTTTTTAATTTCCTTATATGCCTTTATAGAATCAGTCACTGAATCATCCTGACGCTGTTTAATTTCTTCAACCTTCTTCTGAATCTTATCCTCTCTGATGGACAAGCCTTCAGCTCCAAAAAGAGCATTGGCAAGATATTTAAAAGAAAAATGCATCAACTCCACGTCATCATTCTTTATCTTCTCAACGGTTTCATCATCAATGATATACGTATCAAGAAAAGTACTCTCAAGAACAAACCTGCGAAAATGATCAAGATCAGTGGAAGTCATAAAAAACATTCGTTTTGCCTGGTCTGAAAGAGACGCTTGATGACCAAAAGACTTACGGCGCATAACAAGACGTAACCACTCTTTATTCATTTCATCACGAACATCAACGCCCTGATCTTTACGCCACTCAGCAACAGTCCACTCTTTGTCTTCTTTAAAACCTTTACAATGATCTTCTTTAACAATGAAAAAGAATTTTTCTTCATCTTTATGATCAGCCCCTTCTCCCATGGAACCTTGACCTTCATGAAAGTCTGCCATTCCAACAGGATAATATCGACAAGCTGATGGGCGGTCAGTATACACCGTACAACCCTCAGGTGTAACAAAGGGACATGTATGTTCATCGTCCTCACTAAGCTTCAATGCAACTCCTGGCATATCGGTCTTTTCAAGATACACAGGGGTCGTGTATTTCTCAAGAAACTCATGGGAGGCTATATTAAGACGGTTTTTCAACGTCAAAATATCATAAGGAGTTAGAACAATCTTAATTCCGCGACAGCAGGCAGTAAAACATTCCACTCCCGGATGGCAGCGAAATTTAATCTTGGAATCCATCGTCAATTTTTTGGGAAGTATATTGGAAGGATTGAGCCCTTTACCAAATAATGTTTTTTCCTTTCCTGACATATCCTGCTCGCTCATTCAAACACCTTTTATTCTTAAAGTTATTTTGTTTAATTTCTATGTAAAAGAATGAATACCTATTCAATGAATCTGATATACTAAACACATAGCCGTTCGGTGTCAAACCTATTTCCCATAAGCCTTCCCGCGCTTCACATTATCCTTGAGATTTACTCAAAATTCTTGCGGTTTAGACGAAACATACTTATAGTCGGTTTCAATTAATTAATTAATCTTCTTCTTTTGGATATATTGCATGAAACTTTTTGTACAGCCTGTAGATTTCACCAGAGTTCAAACCCTGGTGTACCACCTGCCTGAAGGCCCAATTCTGGCACTCCCTTCAGAAGGAATGGAGGAGTTTCTTGAACTTGAACTAAGTATAGGTCACGTCTGTGACACTTCAGATATTGATGGAGTTGTTCATTTTTTCCCAAGAGGAAATGCCTGACCCCATGTCTCCTCCATCACCATGACACCACAACATCCATGCGAAATACCGTTGCATACGGATGGCCACATTCACACAAAATACTGTCATCATGCTACTGGTGAGATGGAAGAATATGTTCTCAGTGCTATTTCTAAAGGATTAAAAGGTGTTGTTTTCCTTGAGCATATGGAAGCTGGGGTTCAATATTTCGAATCTACCTGGCTCAATGAAACCGATTTTGACATATACTTTTCAAAAGGCCGTTTACTACAGAAAAAATACAAAGATACGATCAGGATATCACTTGGGGTGGAAGTGGGCTATAGCTTAAGCCACAAGGAAGAATTACTACAGCGTTTAGCGAAAAGAAAGTGGGATACAATCGGAATATCCTATCACTTCATGCCGGATACTCAAGGACATGTGCATCTTAATCTTTTAAGCAGAAAAGAAAAGAGCATCCAGGCTGTTGCAGCTTTTGGATGTAAGCAAACCTTAAAAAATTATTTTTCAGCGCTCATCGAAGCAGTTCAGGTTCTCCCCGGCACTGTTCTTTGTCACCTCGATGCTGCCTTGCGTTTTCAACCTGGTGTTTCAATTAATGAAAAGCATCTGGTGCAAATTAAAACCCTTCTTGAAGCAGTCAAAAAGAAAGGAATGGCACTGGAAATAAACACCTCTGGCTTTACGTATAGAGGAACTCCCTTTCCAGCACCATTTATCCTTAAAGAAGCAATAGCTCTTGGAATTCCTCTGATCCCCGGATCTGATGCTCACAAGCCTGAAGATGTGGGCAGAGAGTTCAGATTGCTTCCAGAATACCTGGCAGGCATCTGACGTCTTTCTATAAAAATTCGCTCATCGCAAGCTTTAAAGATTCGGCATTAAAAGGTTTTTGTATAACTTTGTTGACCCCTGCCGAGAACGCGGCATCATTATCATTTGCTTCGTTCTGCGTGGTTACCATAATAATAGGCAATTCTTTTGGCGTATATTTCTTACGAATTTCTTTTGAGAGCATGACACCTGTAATATCAGGCATATTGAGATCTGTGAGTACCATGGCTGGTTTCTCTTTCTGCAACCACTCTATTGCTGTTGCCGGAAATTCAAAAAGAACCGGCTCATAGCCGAGTTCATGAAGAGTTGCTTTATAAATATTGAGAATCATGCGAGAATCATCAACAGCCACCACTTTTACTTTATTAACCTCAGCCTCATCACCCTTCAATTTATTGGCAAAATCATTAAATCCATTCTCATCAAGAATTTTTATGTAATGTTCTTTGGTATCCTTGTGAGTATGGGGCAGGTATACCAGGGACAGTTCCTGAAAGAAGTCTTCCCCAACCAGACTTAGAAATATCTTATCAACCTGGGCATTAACGATGATCTTGGTAATATGCCTTGCCTCATCATCCATACCACATAATAAATTCTTGATTCCGGTTGTTAATATCTCCGAATAGTTCTTATCAATCGCCCGAGCGGCCGCCACACAAACATGATCCTCCGGGTCAGTAAGACCTGCTGTCAGTGTATACGCTCCTTTACGAAGGGGAAGAAGAGCCAGGGCTTCATAGGCAGCGAAACGAACATTGGCATTCTTTGGTTCTTTTCCAAGAAGTTTCCTGATTGGCATAATAGCTGATTCATCACCAATATCGCCCAGAACATTTAAAGTATGGATAATAAAATCAGGATCGTCCTGAAGGAGATTATCAATGAGCGCAGGGACAGATTTTGCACCTATCCTTACCAGTTCCTGTTTAGCATAAATACGCAAATGAGCATAATGAGAAGCAAGAGTTTCATTGAGTTTCTCAAGAGAAACAGGATCCTGCACATCAGCAAAAATGGAAAGAATCATATGATCCATTTCGTTATCAGTGCCCATGCGCTCTGAAAGCCTGTGCATCGCAGATTGTGTACCCACTTGCCCTAAGGCCTGAATTGCAGTAACAATCAGATCTCTGTTAGCAGCATAAAGAAAGTCGGTAAGAGTGTTGATTGCCTGCGGATCACCGATCATTCCCAGTGTTTCAACTATCATATTAATTTCAGCTTCATCCTGCGAATTTGCAACAAGATCCAGTAAGGCAGGTACAGCCTCTTCAAAATGAAGTTCACCTGCCACATGAATCAGATGAGATTTGTCTTTAATGGATGAATCAGAAAGAAATTCAACCAGAAGTTCAGGATAAGCAAGGAGGTTGGAAAGAAGAGTCTCTTTAATAATCGGTAACTCATCTGCAACTTCAACTTGCTCTGTCAGCAGATAAAGAAGGATCGGCACAGTGAACTTTACATCACCGCGGGAAAGTTCGTAGATCAATCGATTCTGCGTTTTCTTATCAAGATTTGTCAGGTGAGATAATACCAGTTTTGTTTTTAAAGTGTCTCCAGTTTCTATATTATCACGTATCTCAGTAATCATATCCTGGGTATTTAAATCTGCCATGAAGCGTGCCTCTATTTGAATTCGATCTTATTACATCCTAACTAATTACAGTGAACGACACCAAACTGGTGAAGTGAGTGAATCAATGGATTCATCTTATACAAATAAAGGATATCATAAATAAGATTGCTCTGTCTAGGATGGGATAAAAAAAAGACACCATGCAGGAAAAGAGAACCCTTTCCTGCAGATACAGCTATATTCTAGTTTGGATACCAGTCTACTCCCATGCGCCGAAGCATATTAAAACCACCACTCAGCACAAAGGTGTTATGAAGATCAACACTGTCCAGAAAACTCTGTATCTCAAAAGATCTTGTTCCGGCATCACAGAGAATAATAAGAGTTTTATCCTCAGGAATTTCTTTGTATCGTCTTCGGATTTCGTTGTAGGGAATGGACAACCAGTTGTCAGCACCAAATTTTTCAACAAATGGTCCCGCCTCGTTTGGATGCCTTATATCCAGGGCCATCCAGCCTGGCTCGCTGGAAAAATCTTCCATCCAGCTCAGGAATAACTCAAGACCAGTTTTTCGTAAACGCCCATCACAAATATTATCAGCCACATATGCAATGGCATTTATTGAGTCGATAGCTGCTGAAAATGGTGGTGCATAGGCCATCTCAAGAGTGCCAAAATCATCAATACTTGCTCCCATGGAAATGTATGCTGCAGCTGCATCGATTCTGGCGGAGATTCCATCTCCCATGGGACCAAAGCCCTGCAGCCCCAAGACCTTGCGAGTTCGACGATCAAAAACCATTTGAAAACAAACAATTGCCTCTGTTGGAAAAAAATGGGCACGATCTGAAGGTGCAGTGAACGCAACATCAGCATCAAAACCTTCAGTGAGGGCAACATCTAAACTTAACCCCGTTGCTCCAATGCATACATCAAAACCTTTCATGATAAAACTTCCCACAGCACCCTTAAATTTGGATGGGATACCAGCCATATTATCACCGGCAATACGTCCTTCTTTATTAGCAAGGGATCCAAGTGGAGCATAGAACTTTTTACCAGACACCAGATTCATCACTTCGATACAATCACCTGCTGCGTAGATATCGGGATCTGAAGTCTGCATCCGTTCATTGACAACAATTGCACCCATGGGAGATATCTGTAGCCCTGCTTCTGCTGCAATCTCTGATCGTGGTCGTACACCCGCAGACATAATTACAATATCTGCTTCAATGGTGCGATTTGCCGTGCGCAAACCTGTAACTTTTCCATTTTCACCAAGGATCTCTGTAGCACCTTCGTTAAGGAAAATATCAACTTCATTGTCACGCATATGCTTTGTAAGCATAGAGGCCATTGGCTTATCAACAATTCGTGGTAATACCTGGGGCATAAACTCCACAATTGAGGTTTTAACTCCCCATAAATCCTTAAAAGCTTCCGCCATTTCAAGACCAATTGCCCCGCCACCAATAACAACGGCTTTATCCACTTTTCCTTTAGCAATACGATCTTTGATTTCAATGGCTTTATGCAAATCGGAAATGGTGAAAACGCCATCGAGATCAGCACCAGGAATAGGTAAAATAAAAGGACGTGAACCAGTAGCTATCATCAAGGTGTCATAGGGGATATCCTCTTTTACACCATTTGCAATATTTTGCACTTTTACCGTTTTGGCCTTCCGGTCAATGGCCATGGCTCGGGTCCCACTTTTTACTATTATGCCTTTGGCATTTTCAAAGAAGTTTTCATCTCGAACCATATGAAAACTGGTGGAACGCAGCTCTGCTTCATCTGAGACATCGCCGGAGACATAATAGGGAATACCGCATCCGCCGTAGGAAAACAGCGTATCCTGATCAATAATAGTTACTTCAGCATCCTGCATTAGCCGTTTCACTCGACAAGCAGCTTTTGGACCTGCGGCAACACCTCCAACAATAACGATTTTCATCCCCATCTAACACCCCTCCGAAAAATGAAATAAGCTCTGATGAAACACTATTTAATCAAGAAAAGTTATCGACAAATGAACAATAAAACCTGTAAAAACACAAGTAAAAAGAAACGATTATCCAGGCTTAGGACTTAACAGACAATCAAGTACCAGGCGCTGACGATCATCAAAAAGTCTTCGACTGATAAGCCATATTGCTGTAACCACACCAAAGCCGGTACCGGCTGCAATGAGAAACATAATAAGAATTTGATATTTAACGGCATCAAGCGGTGACGATCCGCCAAGAATCTGTCCAGTCATCATACCTGGCAAACTCACCACACCTGCTGCTGCCATGGAATTTATGATTGGGATCATACCTGTGCGCATGCAATCTTTTCTAATTTCACCACTCGCTTCCTGCCAGGTATGACCGAGCAGAAGGCGCTGTTCAACCATACCACGCTGATTATAAATTTCCGTTGTTAATCTGTCTGATGCCAGTGCAACACCGTTCATTGTGTTCCCCAAAAGCATCCCTAGAAGGGGAATTGCGTACTGTGGAGTGTACCAGGGGTCTACGCCAACCATTAAGTTAAGTGCCAGAAACGCAACAACGAAAGAGGATATCAACATTGAACCAGTACTAATAAGATATCCTGTGCGACCTCGTAATTTACGTTTCTGTCTTGCCCAAACCTCATATCCAGCAATAGTCAACATGCAAAATGACATAAAAACAACAAGGAAAAAATTGGCATTAGCAAATAAATATTTCAGGACAACTCCAATCAACAGCAACTGAACTGTCATCCGGATTCCAGATATAACCATCCGTTTTTCGAGCCCAAGGCCAATTCGAAAACTGGTAAAAGCCAGCAGTAAAACAAGTATGGCAGCAAGTGAAAGATCAAAAGCAGAGAGTGATATTACATTCATCAATTTTCCTCCTGGAGAAGCCCTTCAGGCTCAACACGAAAAACTCTTTCAGCCACTCGGGACAACTGTTCGAGATCATGACTTACCCAAATGCAGGAAGTGTAACCATGAGCAAATCTCCTGGCCAGAAGTTCCTCAACAACATGTACCATTTTTTTATCAAGCGATGCAGTTGGTTCGTCAAGAAGAAGTACTTTGGGGCGGGTAATAAGAGTCCGTACCAATGCTAAGCGTTGACGTTCACCAGTAGAAAGTCGACTTATCTGCCAATTCATTACATCAGATGAAAAACCTAGCTTTTCAAGTAAGACAACAGGATCATCATGACCACTGTTAGAGTTGAAATGAGCCCCGACAAGATCGTACCACCAGAAAGATTCGGCAGGAACCATGGCAACCATTGTCCTCCACTCCTCTGGCGCGAAAGCCTGGCAAGAGGTGCCGCTTAGAAAACAATCTCCCTTGTGGGGAATCACATCAGCAACAGCACGAAGAAGTTGTGTTTTTCCAACCCCTGAGCTTCCTGTAACCCCGACACACTCACCAGGTTGAATGCTCAGGCTATAAGGACCATTTCCCAGAAAAGAAAGATCTACAAGAGACAAGCCATCCATGGATACACCTCAACTAAGGTAAAATGATTGTAAAAGTAGAACCCTTACCTTCTTTAGAGTTCACGGTGATAGATCCGTGATGTTTTTCAATTATATTTTTTGTAATAGCCAAACCCAACCCGGTACCTCGGTTTTTATCAGTAAAAAAGGGTTTAAATATTTGAGCTATCTTTTTTTCACTCATACCAATACCTGTATCTTGAATAGAGACAAAAACAGACTGGTCAGCTTCAACAACACCTGTTTTAACCTTCAAGACACCACCATCCGGTATGGACTGGGTTCCATTGACGAGAATATTCAAAAGTGCCCGGTAAAACATGTCAGGGTCTATAGAAATAGATCTTAAATTTGGATCCAGATGAGTCTCAATTGCAATATTTTTTTCAAGAAACTTAGGTTCCATAAATTGCAAAGCCTGTCGTATGGAGCAATTGATATCCACATTAGACAGCTTTGGCTTTTGCGGTCTTGCAAAATCCAAAAATTCAAGCACAATATTATTGAGCCGTGTCGTTTCTGAAATGATGATTTCAGCAAGATGCTCGTTTCCCGGAGCAACTTTTTTAATCCTTTTCATAAGGATTTCAGCAGTAGATCGAACAATTCCCAGCGGGCTTTTTATTTCATGCGAGACCGTCGCAACCATGGTTCCAAGATGTGCCAGACGTTGTGCTTCACTGAGTTTTTCTTCGAGACTTAAGCGCTCACGCACTCGTTGTTCCATAATTTTCCCGGCTCGACTAACAATGACCAGTAAAACCAGAAAAAGGGTGGCCATAACAATGGAAGAAACCAGAATAATACGCCATTGAAGCTTAATGATTGCTTCATACTCCCTTGAAAGATCCTGAGTTATCTCTATAACCCCCATGATCTGTCCTTCAGCGCTCGCATCCTGGCGAACCTCTCTGAATGGAATAAAGGTTTTCATACGAAAACTAACTGATTTGGTTCCAGGGAGAAAACTTAACACAGTACCACTTGAGACAACTTGAGAATTAGGTTCTCCTTTCAGAGCCTTTTCGTATTCAATCCCACCCATATTCTTCTTTCCCACGTACTCAACGTTGGTGGAGTAGGAGATAATATTTACATTTGAATCGTAGATGGTTACAGCTTCCATCTTCATACTTGCTGTAGCGTTTCGAATAATTCGATCAAGCCGTTGAAACTGTTTTGGATTTGAAAGGGCAATTTTCCCATAGCGCACAACGGTTGGCAAAACAAATCCCCTGAATACCTGTTGATTGAGGTTTTCTGCAAGGAGAAGCGAGTAGGCTTCACTTTGATCAAGCATTACATTCTTAGATTGTTTAGAAACAATAAGGGATAAAAAAAGAGTGAAAATCAAAATAACGCCAAGGCTGGTAAAAGAAAAATACTTTACAAGCTGAAATGGCATGAGTCCGGCACGAAGACGCTCAAGCTGTTCTGGATCATCTATTGCTGAATATTCATTATTGTTTTTAGTCACCACACACTCCACATTTTTTGCAGACTTTCGTGTCACAGGGTACTGTTGTTTTGGCAAGAAAACTTTTTTGATATTCTTTCCAAAGATACTCCTGCTTAATGGAATGATCCACTATATTCCAGGGAAAATAGTCATCAGGCCCGTACTGGTACACGGCATAAAAATCAGGGCTCATCTTAAGCTTGCGCATAGCCTGTTTCCAAGGAATTCCTTCTCGTGCCATACTAGCTAGCACATGGGCCAGGCGACGATCTCCCCTTGCAAGAACTGCCTGAAACAGCACACTCTCAGGCTTGTCATGGTTAAATCGTATATTGGCTTCACTGCGAATGCCTTTTTTTAAGAAACTAATCTTTGACTTTAATTCCTTTACGGCAGTAATCGCTGATCCTTCCTCGTGGACTTCCAGTTTCTCACCTCCAAAAGGGTGGAACTGGAATGGTGTCCAGGGCTTTGGGGCAAAACAATTCACAGACAAGCTAATCTCACAAAGTCTCCCTCTTGCTCTGCCAACAGGGAGCATTCGCTCTTTTATCTTTTTTATCAGATCAATCATTTCCTGAAGATCGTCAAAAGTCTCTGTCGGAAGCCCTATCATGAGATAGAGTTTAAGTTTATACAATCCAGCAGTAACCAAACGTTCAGCAGCCAGCAGAATGTCTTCCTCTGTGAGGTTCTTATTGATCACCCTCCGTAAACGCTCTGACGCACCATCTGGTGCAATGGCGACACTTTTAAGGCCGCTCTTTCCAAGAAGATCAAGTAATGGTCCGGAAATTCTATCAGCCCTAAGGGATGAAAAGGACAGCGAACAACCACTCTCAAGGAGATACGATGAAAGTGTTTCCAACTCATCCTGATGTGCCATTTCCATCCCAAGTAATCCAATCCGTTTTACATTTTCATCACGCTCTGCAATTCCATTAACTACTGCATCAGCATCCCAAAGTCTTGGAGGACGATAGATGAATCCGGCAGCACAAAACCTGCAGCCTCTGGAGCATCCCCTGCCAAGTTCAGTGACATAAAGATTGGAAAATTCTGCAGCAGGGCTTAAGAGTTGTGAATGTGCAGCTTTTGTTGCAGTAGTAACAACATTTTTTTTGATTGTTGAAGTCAATCCTTTCGCAGCAATGGAACCAGAAAGCCTGCATGTAGTATCATCATAAACTGGCGTATACAGACTTGGAACATAGGCACCTGCTATGCTGGACTGGATACCCATTAGGAGTTCAGAACGCGGAGTAGAATCAATCTGCTCAAGCAGCAAAGCCACTAAAGGCTGGAGTATCCCCTCTGCCTCTCCTAAAAGAAACAGATCACTGAATGGGGCCAGGGGTTCAGGGTTCATAAATGTTGCAACCCCACCACCAATTAGCAATGGATTAGCTGACGTTATCAAGTCATCATTTCGATCCTCTGCAAAAAGAGTAACTCCTCCACCCAATAATAATTTAGCAATATTCACATAATCATGTTCAAAACTAATGGAATAAAAAAGGAGGGGGAAATCTGTAAGCAGTCTGCCCGATTCAAAGGAGCGTAATGGAGAGCCGGATTCTTCAGGAAGAAAAAACCGCTCGCAGACCAAATCGTTAAGACTATTCAGCATGGAATACACCAGCTGGAAGCCAAGACTGGAGACACCTACTGCATATTTGTTTGGATAGAGAAGGGCAACAGGAAGTCGCCCTGTCCATTTTTTAAGATAGGTTCCTTTTTCCAGATCAAGCAGACTGGAACAATCTGACCTTTTTCTTTTTATTTTAGCTCTGGCCACATGTCCTACCCTGACAAGCCGAAAGACTTTTTAGTATCACTGGACTCTTTTTAATACTCAATTGAAGAGAGGAACGAACCTTGGCAAAAAGTTATTATTTTAATTACAGAAAAAACTTTCAGCTTTCCTGTTTGTGTCAGGATGAAAAAAATGAGACACTAGTTTGCCTTTTTTCTCAAATAGGTCGGTGTTTCCATGTATTCTTCATTCCAGGGCTTTGATTCTTTAACAGAATGCGTTTTATCCCCTGAAGATATTCCATGATTTTCAAATCCATTAAAATTTGATGATGGAAAGATAGAATTTCCGCTGGGGCGGTTAGGAGATGCCGGAGTCTGATTAACGGCACGAGCCTCTTCGACTTCAGTTGGTTGAGGAGTTTTTTTAGCAGGAATATCAACCTGAACAAGATTTTTTTTCTCAGGAACAGACTCACCAACACCAGTAGCAATCACTGTTACATGTAATTCATCGCCAAGTGCATCATCATACAGAGCACCGATAACCACTTTAGCCTCATCATCAACCTTGTCCTGAATCAGTGCAGATGCTTCCATAAATTCGGCCATGGTAAAGGACTCTTCTGAGGCAGAAATATTAATAAGTAATCCACGTGCACCATCAATTCCGACATCTTCAAGGAGCTGATTGTCTATTGCACGGTTTGCAGCTTCGGTTGCACGATTTTCACCAACTGCAAAACCAGTTCCCATAATTGCAGGCCCCACTTCACGCATCACGGTTCGTAAATCAGCAAAATCGGCATTCATTAGTCCTGCAACATTAATCAGGTCTGTAATGCCCTTCACAGCCTGAAGCAAAACCTTATCCGCCATGCTGAGCATATCGGAGAGTTTGGAGTTTTTCTGCATGAGAGAAAGCAAACGATCATTGGGAACTGTAATAATGGTGTCGGCATATTTTCGCAGCTCCTCCCAGCCCTGTTCGGCATTACGCATGCGGAACTTACCCTCAAAATGGAAGGGTTTCGTTACCACAGCCACAGTCAACGCACCAAGTTCTCTTGCAGCTTTAGCAACAACCGGGGCAGCACCTGTCCCGGTTCCACCGCCAAGACCTGCGGCCACGAAAACCATATCAGCGCCCTTGAGACTATCTGTAATTTCATCAATGGATTCATGCGCAGCCTGTTCACCGGTTTCAGGATCAGCTCCCGCACCAAGACCTTTGGTAATCCCGGGGCCAATCTGCAGACAGACATCAGCGCGGGATTGATCAAGTGCCTGTTTGTCAGTATTGGCAGTGATAAATTCAACACCTTGCAGACGATTCTCAACCATGGTGTTAATAGCATTTCCGCCACCACCACCTACGCCAAAAACCTTTACCACTGCTACACAATTTTCTTTTTCTTCCGCCATTCTAAACGGCATATTATCTCCCGTGTTCACGAAATGTGCGACACTTAACTTTCACATTATCATAGAATTTAAACAAATAAATTATAGCATTTACAGCCTGGCACTTAAACTAATTTTTACAAATTCCGTAAAAAAGTTACATAATTTTTCTGAGCCAATCTTTCATTCTTCCTACCATGGAGCTGTCACTGTATCGATTATCAACCTGATGCTGACGACCATACATCACAAGACCAACACCTGTTGTACAGCGTGGAGTCTGAACTTCCTCTACTCTTCCGCCTATCTGAACCGGGTAACCAATACGAACCGGCAGATCAAAAATCTGCTCGGCAAGATCGGCAAGATTTGCAAGAAGCGCTGTCCCGCCAGTGAGAACAATACCGCCATTAATCCTGTTTTTTAATCCACAATTAATGAGATCCTGATTCACCATTTCAAGAATTTCAACCATCCTTGCCTGTAAGATATCAACAAGAACCTTCTGTGTTACTTTACGCGGTTCCCGATCACCAACAGTTGGCACATCCACCACATGATTTGGTTTAACAACTGAAGAAATAGCATATCCAAAATCTTCTTTTAAACGCTCAGCGTCCTGTAACGGTGTACGCAGCCCAACAGAAAGATCGTTGGTCAGATTATGTCCCCCAAGACCTATTTCACATGTATGCCGGATGGTGCCATCACAAAATACCGCAAGATCTGTGGTACCGCCTCCGATATCAAGCAGTGCAACACCTAATTCCATTTCATCAGGAGAAAGTGTCGCATGGGCTGATGCAATGGATTCGAGTACCATATCTGCTACTTCCAAACCTGCTTTATCACAGCATGTGTACAGATTATGAACTGCCGCCATATCCGCTGTAACAATATGAACATTAGTGACCAGACGAACACCTGTCATCCCTAATGGATTTTGGATTCCAGTGTGATCATCAACCATATATTCCTGAGGTAAAACATGAATGATCTGTTGATTCTCAGATATTTTCACGGTTCGTGCTGCAACTATTACATCTTCGACATCACTTTCCCTGATTTCCCGTCCATTTATCGCTATGATTCCAGGACTGTTAAAGCCTTTAATATGGTTACCTGCAATACCTACATACACTGTACGTAAATCACACCCTGCTGTTTCTTCAGCCTGCCTGACAGCCTGCCTGATCGATTTCACTGTGGATTCAATATTAACAACAACTCCTTTCTTCAGACCAACTGAAGGAGCAGTTCCAACACCAATAATATCAATACCATCTTCAAAAACTTCGCCTACAACACAACATATTTTAGTAGTGCCGATATCCAACCCAACTACAAGTTCACCGGGTTCCCGTTCGTCTAAAAACTCTTCATCTTGTTCGGTACCAGCTATAATAATCGGTTTTAAATCTTCTTTCTCATCCATTCCTTACCCTGCCTGCCTTTGCGCCACTAAAACTTTGTTTTTCTGATAATCCATACGGATATATGCCACATTATCAATTATGGCATTCCCTTTCTTTTTCCTGTACAAAACTTCTAATACCTTACGTAACTGGTAATATTTCCGCTTTATTCCTTCCTTACCAAAATAGATAGGGAAAGGATGTTCAACCAGATATAAAATCAACTCACCTTCACTGCTAAAATGTATTTCTGAAACGTTCTGAGTGGGTAAATTAGGATTATTCCGTCCGGCCAATTGTAAAAATGAAATTGCAGTTCTCAACAAGTCCTTCTTTTCCGTATCTGTGGCAAACGTATCAAGACCAGTAATTACCGGAAAATCCATCTCCTGCCCGGGGCTCACAGCTGCGAAAACATTTCCTGTTCGATCAAGATACTCAAATTCGCCCTTCCCTTCCTGAACAATCAGAGCCTGAGCTCGATATTCATTGACCTTAACAGATATCGCATCCGGCCAAATCCGAGTGACTTTTGCTGTTTTAATCCAGGGATGCTCCTCAAGTCGATTCTGAATTTCCTGAGGATCAATTGTTAGCATATTCATCTCATAGGAGATATTAGCAAATTTTCTCAAACTTACAGGATTTGTAGCTGCACAACCGCTAACTTCAATCTCCTGAATGCGAAAATATTGTACATTCCCGTAAAGTTTTTGCAAGGGAGCGGTTGTTACAAGCATATAAAATCCGGACAAAACAACTCCAAGCAGGAGGATGCCTTTTATGTGCGGATTTTGAGACTTTTCCTTGTTCCATGCAGTTATCCGGGTCTTTTTTTGTTGTTTACGCTCTTCCCGCTTTCTTCTCCACTTGTTCAATAAACTTGTCTTTCCAAGGCCTGTTCCCTGGTGATTCGATTTATAACGTGGCTGTTTTGCAAACCTTCGTGCAAAAGTCGAAGGAGACTTTTCACGAGCAGCCATGCCTTTTTTGAAAAGACTTTTTATTTTTTCATACAATGATTGTTTTTTCACGTTTCTTCAAATGTGTTAAAGGAAGTGTACTTCAGGCAAAAGCTGAACTCCACTATCTTTTTCAACCTGAGTCGTTACAATATCCATCAGCCTGAAAATATCATTTGCCGTGGCGGTACCTGTATTCACAAGAAAATTCGCGTGTACTGGCGAAACCATGGCTCCTCCGTATCGGGTTCCCTTCAGTCCTGAAGCCTCTATCAGGCGGCCAGCTGAGTCACCTTCGGGATTTTTAAAAAAAGAACCGGCATTTTTTTCAATTTTGGGCTGTTTTTCCTTTCGTTGTAAAAGATAACCCATACATTTTTGTTGTATTTCTGTTTTTTGACCATGTTTCAAACAAAGATCAGCTGAAAGAACTAAGCGTTTACTCTTAGCATTACCCTGATTTTCCCATGCTCTATAACGAAAATCAAGTTCATCACGATCCAGATGCTCAACACCTGACTTTTGTGAGAAAACACATAAAGAATCTATTATATCAGAAATTTCGCCTCCCCAGGCACCTGCATTCATAACAACTGCTCCCCCCAGAGTTCCCGGAATTCCTGCACTAAATTCAAGGCCAGAATAACTTCTAGTCGCGCACCAGCTCAAGAGTTTAGCCAGGCTGCATCCTGCTCCTACCCGGACATGAATATCACCTGATTCTGATTTCTCTAGTAACTCTATATTTGAGAGTGCTTTCCCAAAAAAGAGAACAACACCGGAAAATCCACTATCTGAAACAAGAAGATTCGTGCCCTTTCCGATAAATCTCCAGGTAAGGGAATTTTCTGCGAAGAACTGTAACAATCGACCTAGCTCTTCAGTACTTTCAACCTGAATAATTGCATCAGCTGGGCCTCCAATACCAAAAGATGTAAAAGGGGCAAGCTTGCGACCCCATTCAACAGGATTTTCAGCAAGCTCTTCTAATCTTTCTTTTAGTCGTTGATCCATTTTATCTACTTTTTTGTCAATAGCTCAACCAAATCTTCACCAGCCTGTACGATGTTTCCAGCTCCCAGGGTAAGAACAAGATCACCTTCTTCCAGTTCCGGCAACAAGGCTTCAGCCAAAGCATCAACAGAAGACACAAATCCAGTCTTTCGCTGCCCATATTTTTTCACTTCATCAAGTAAAATCTCCCCTGAAATTGTACCGTCAGGGTGTTCACTTGCAGCATAAATCTCAGTCATTATCAGATAATCCGCCTGATGAAAACAGGTCTTGAATTCTGCAAGTAAAGCTAAGGTTCTGCTGTATCTGTGTGGTTGAAAAAGCACAATTAATCTTTTATCAGGCCACCCTTCTTTAATGGCAGAGAGAGTCGCTCGGATTTCTGTTGGATGATGCCCGTAATCATCCATAACTGTAATACCTCGTCCTTCCCCCTTAAACTGCATACGTCTCTGTACACCCTGGAAACTTGAAAGCGCCTTACTTATCGTTTTAAATGATATTTCTAATTCAAGCCCGACAGAAATTGTAGCCAATGCGTTGTAGACATTATGTTTTCCTGGTAGTGAGAGATTAACATCACCCAAAACTTTTCCTTTGTGCCAAACAGTAAACTGTACTCGTCCATTCATAGTTTCTATATGTTCGGCGTACAGATCTGCCTGGGCGGTAAAACCGTAAGTAAGCTTTCGCTTTTTTATTCTTGGCAGAATATCTGCAATATTTGCATCATCAAGGCAAAGAATCACAGCGCCATAAAATGGAATTCTATCAATAAACTCAAGAAAAGTGTCTTTAATGTGATCAATGTCATCATAGTGATCCATATGCTCCAGATCAATATTCGTTACAACTTCCAGCACTGGTGAGAGTTTTAAAAAGGACCCATCACTTTCATCAGCTTCAGCCACTAAAAATTCACCCTGTCCGAGTTTTGCATTTCCTCCAAGGCTGTCTACCTTACCACCGACAACAATTGTAGGATCAAGCTTTGCTTCGGCCATCATCCAGCTCACCATGGATGTGGTGGATGTTTTTCCATGACTTCCTGCTATGGCAACGCCATACTTTTTAAGACGCATGAGCTCTGCCAGCATCTCTGCCCGCTGGATAACCGGAATCCCTGCTGTCAGCGCTGTAACAACTTCAGGATTATCATCACGGATGGCAGAAGATGTCACAACAACATCAGCATCTCTTACCCATCTGCCGTCGTGCCCCTTAAAAACTGAGCCACCTATAGACTGCAGTTTACGAGTGGTTACAGAGTCGTTTAAATCGGAACCAGACACTTCATATCCCAGATTAAGGAGAAGCTCTGCAATTCCACTCATGCCAATGCCGCCTATTCCTACAAAGTGTATTTTTTGGGTCTTATTGTACATACAATTACGTTTTATAGATTTTTATACTGTTTATTTTACTAAGGCCAAACATTCATCAACTATTCGTTCTGCCGCTTTTGGAAATGCCTTGCTATACATGGCAGCACCCATCTTTTCTAATTTCTCATAGTCTCCAACAAGTTTTGCTAAGTGTTCTGCAAGTATTTCGGCTGTAAGATTTTTTTCAATGAACATTCTCGCCCCACCACCATTCACATAAAACTCTGCGTTTTTCTTCTGATGATTATCTGCGGCATAGGGATACGGAATAAGTATTGCCGGTTTCCCCAAAACCGAGAGTTCTGCAAGCGTTGTGGCTCCCGCACGTGACACCAGCAAATCTGCCTCACGATAGATCGCTGCCATATCATTGAAGAATGGCGCTACAGTGGCATTAATTTTATTCTTTTTATAATCCGCTTTCACAGTATCAGTATCAAGTGGACCTGTTTGATGGATAACTTTCATCTTCTCCATACCCGTGAATCCCCGGGAAAAAGCTCCTGTAACCAATTCATTAATTCTATGGGCGCCCAGACTCCCTCCCAGAACAAGCAAGGTAAAAGTATCCCTTTTTGAATTATCCCTGTTTTTTGACAACTCCAGAAGTTCTTTACGAACAGGGTTTCCTGTCAAAATTGTTTTTTCTTCAGGGAAACTTTTTTCACTACCAGGGAGGGAAAGACAGATCTTTGAGACCAGGCTCCCAAGTTTTCTGTTGGCAAGCCCTGGTACTGAATTCTGCTCATGGATGAGGGTTGGTTTACCAAGAAGTCTTGCTGCCAAAATAACAGGTCCTGTTACATAGCCACCAACTCCCACAACAATATGAGGTCTGAAGCGTACTATATGAAAAATTGCTTCCAGACAGGAGATTGGTAATATAAGCAGCCCTTGAAATAGTGAAAATAATTTCTTTCCTTTTAATCCCTTTGAATGAATGGAGCGTGTGGCATATCCATATTGTTCAAGGCTCGTTTTATCCATCTTCCTCTTGGTTCCTACAAAAAGCACTTCACTTCCAGGCAGCCGGTTACACAAAGCTTCAGCAGTTGCAATGGCAGGAAAAAGATGTCCACCTGTACCACCGCCTGTTAGCATAAGTCGGATTGGAAAATTCATCAGGCTGCCTTCTCCTTCAGTTTTTGTGGCAGGTTCTGTACGATTTCCATAAAAACATCACCACGATGGCAGTAATTATCGAACATATCAAAACTTGAACACGCTGGCGCCAGTAAGACAACATCCCCGGGATTAGCAATTTCAGCAGCTTTTTTGACAGCTTCTTCCATGGAGGAAACGTGATGGCTCACACTTGCGTTCCCTATTGAAAGATCTATTGTTTCTGCAGCCTCACCCAATAAAACCAAAGCCTTTACTTTCTCTAAAACTAACTCTTTTAAAACTGTATACTCTTCACCTTTATCCCTTCCACCAGCAAGAAGAATGATATTGCCTGGAAAAGATGCAAGGGCACTGAGTACTGCTCCTGTATTGGTTGCCTTGGAATCATTGTAATAATCAACTCCATCCACTCTTCTCACAAGCTGTAAACGATGTTTTGCAGGAGTAAAGGAGCGTAATCCTTTATTTATATCTGTCTTTTCACAACCAAGGAGCGATACTGCAAGAACTGCTGCCTGGCTGTTCAACAATCCTGTATGTGAATCAAGTGCCGTACCTGCGAGTGCATATTTATCAACCTGACCATTTATGGTGATAGTGAATTCACGACCATTGCCTTTTGCTGCACAAGCACTCTCGTAATTCCCAAAACAATAGACCTCCTGTACAGTGAGCAAGGGCTTTACTTGTTGACACATGGGATCATTGTTGCAAATTACCGCCTTATCCGTAGCTTTTTGATGAACAAACATTTTCATTTTAGCCGCAGCATATTGAATCATATCCTTATGGCGATCCAAGTGATCCGGCGTAATATTTAAAAGAATCCCAATATGAGGGCAAAAAGAACCGGCCGACTCTAGCTGGAAACTTGAAAGTTCAAGAACCAGGAATTCAGCACGTTCACCGATCCGTAGATAATCAAGAACCGGTGTACCAATATTTCCCCCCACAAACACCTTTCTTCCTGCTGCCTGGAGTAATTTTCCAACAAGTGATGTAACCGTTGTTTTGCCATTTGTTCCGGTAACTGCTACTACGCATTCTCTAAGATATGGGGCAGCAAGGGCAAGCTCTCCAAAAACTGGAATATTTGTATCCCGAAGTTCTTTTAACAAAGGTAAATCCGTTGGTACTCCCGGGCTTATGACAATAAAGTCACCTTGTGACATAAATTTTTTTGTATGTGCACCACCTTCAAAAACAATCTTGTTTTCACGCAGGTACAACTGGTCTTTCTCTGGAAGATCAGTAAACTCACGGCTATCTGTTACAAAAACCTTTGCCCCTTTAGATATCAGGAAGGCAACAGCGGCACGGCCAGACACTCCCATGCCCATGACCACGGCCCGTTGTCCGGTTTCTATTTTCTGATTCCAATTCATTAGCGTAATTTCAGTGTTGCCACAGCAACAAGACCAAGAATAATTGATACAATCCAAAATCTGACGACTATTTTGGGTTCATGCCAGCCTTTCTTTTCAAAATGGTGGTGAAAAGGAGCCATAAGAAAAACTCGTTTCCCTTTACTCACCTTGAAATACCCTACCTGGATAATAACAGAGAGTGCCTCCATAACAAAAATTCCACCAACAATGGCCAGCAGAATCTCCTGCTTTATTATTATGGCAACCCCGCCAAGTGCGCCGCCAAGTGCCAGCGATCCAACATCTCCCATGAAAATCTGGGCCGGATAGGCGTTAAACCACAAAAATCCCAAACAGGCTCCAACCATTGCGCCACAAAACACAGCAAGTTCACCAGCACCCTGGACATATGGAATCTGAAGATACTCTGCCAGTATCGCATGACCTGCCAGGTAAGAAAAAACAAGATAAACAGATGCTGAAATAACTGTTGGCCCAACAGCCAATCCATCAAGACCGTCTGTTAAATTTACAGCATTGGATGATCCGACAATAACAATTATAGCAAAAACAACATAAAACCATGACAAATCAGGGTTAATATCTTTCAAGAATGGGACACTCAACAAACCATCGTAGCCAGGATGCAGCAAAACAAATAAACCAACAACAGATGCGCCAAAAACCTGTAGATACAATTTCCCCCTTGCACTGAGCCCGGCACTACTCTTTTTGCTAATCTTCTGAAAATCATCAATTCCACCAATAAAGCCAAAAAAGATTATAACAAAAAGCATTAACCAGACCAGAGGATTAGTGAGTTTTGCCCAAAGCAGTGTGGACATGGTGATGGCAGAGAGGATGAGAACTCCACCCATTGTGGGGACTCCCTGTTTGGCAAGATGTGTTTCTGGCCCATCATCACGAACAACTTGGCCGATCTGGTGTTGTTTTAGTGTTCTTATAAACCAGGGACCAAGTAGGAGCATAAGCAGAAATGCGGTCACGGCACCACCAATGGAGCGAACAGTGATATACCTGAACACATTAAATGCGCTAAAACTGTTATGTAAAGGATAGAGAAAGTGATATAGCATTGTCGTTTTTTACTTATTCTTTTTTTTCCAAATTAATCGTTCTACAAGTGTATCCAGATGCATGCCTCGTGATCCTTTCACAAGGATATATGCGCCCCTTTCGATACTGGTATCGGCAAGCATTTCAATAAGCCAGTCATGGCAGGTATCCTGATCTGAAAAGACATGTACTGAATTCTTATCCATTCCTTTATGGATGGCACCATCTGCTGTATGGCTTGCAAAATCACCTACAATACCTAAAAAATCAATCCCTGAGGCTGCAGCATGTGCACCAATTTCTTTGTGCAAAACTTCACTGTCACCACCCAGCTCCAGCATATCACCAAGGATTGCCAGACGTTTGCCATCACCAAGTGCTCCTAAGGTCGAAAGCCCTGCCTTCATTGATTCAGGATTTGCATTATATGTGTCATTAATAATACGACTGCCACCAGGGCCATCAAGCACTTCCATACGACGATCTGCTGGTACAAAAGAGGACAAGCCCTTCGCTATACAATCAATGTCTATTCCTGCCGCATGGGAAATTGCCGCAGCGGCAAGCCCATTTAAAACATTATGATGCCCTGGCACCTGAAGACGAACAGAAACCTTTTTATCTTTCACATGAAGTCTAAAAGACTGCTCTTCCAGAATCCCGTTTTTTATATCACTTGCACGGATATCAAGGGAGCATGATTTAGCACTATTCAGACCAAAAAAGATTTTCTCCTGATCATATTTCCTGGAAAAATCCATGACTCTCGAATCTTCTTTATTAATTACTAAAATAGTCTCTTTGTCACAAGTCTGAAAAAGCTCTTCTTTTGCTTTTGCCACTCCTTCTATTGTGCCAAGCCCAAGAAGGTGAGCACCATGTACATTTAAAATACATGCTATATCGGGACTTGCTATTTCAGTAAGCCTTTTAATTTCGCCGGGTCTATTCATTCCCATCTCCAAAATTACTGCTTTATGTTTGGGAGAAATTGGCAGAAGCGACAGCGGTAGCCCAATCAAATTATTAAAATTTCCCTCAGTTTTAAGAACTCTCCGGGGAGGGGTATCAATTTGTTCCGGCCATTGTTCATTAAAAATGGCAGCACACATTTCTTTGACTGTTGTTTTTCCACTGCTGCCTGTTAAACCCACAACTTTGGGGTGGGAAATATCTTTCATGCACAACCTTCTGTAAGAGGCAAGATCCCCCAGAGCCTGCTCTGTGTTACTGACCAGAATCACAGGTACATTAAGAGAGGCTTCAGGTATACGCTCAAGGATCAAACATCCGGCACCCGAACTAATCACCTGATCCACATAATTGTGCGCATCAAAGCGCTCTCCAACAAGGGCCACAAAGATATCGCCTGCCTGGATCTTTCTGGAATCTGTTATAATGGAAACAAGATTTTTCTTAACATTTTTACCCCCTACAAGTTTGCCATTGGTTGCATTCACAAGTGATTCAACACTCCAGCGACAGAGTGATTCAGCTACTTCAAGGCTGTCATCAAAAAAGCTCTTTCCATCTGAAGTCAGTTGATAATTCTCATGTCCTTTTCCTGCGATAAGAACAATGTCATTGCTCCCGGCTGCAGCAATACCTGCTGCTATTGCCTGACGACGATCTTCTAAAACAATAAACCCGGTATCGTCATTTTTTCTTTTACTTAACCAAAGATCGTCATGCTGTATGAGAGATGTTTGAGATATACCCTCTACAATTGATGAAAGGATAGCTATGGGATCTTCAGACCTTGGGTTATCTTCAGTGAGAATTGCAACATCTGAATATCTCCCCGCTATTTCGCCCATAACTTTTCGCTTTCCTTTATCACGATCACCACCACAACCGAAAATGCAGAATAAGGCTGTATGGGGGAGTGCCTTTACGGTTTTCAATACCTGTTCCAAAGCATCGGGCGTGTGGGCGTAATCGACAATGACAGTGGGACGAAAACTTTTTTCCCTGTTACTGGCAGCTATTCGCTGCATGCGCCCGGGAGCTCCTGCGGAGTTACTTAAATGTGTACAAATGTCAGCAATTGGAACGCCCAAAGCCATGGCCATGGCAAAACTTGTTTGAATGTTTTCCACATTAAAATCACCTACAAGGGAGGAAGTGACCTCACATGTACCATCCGGTGTCTGCAGATTGATTCGTGTCTGTTTTAGGTCACCTGCAACAGATATGGAGAAGATATCCTTATCAGCTGCTTTTCCGCAGCTGATAACAGATAAACCAATAGTAAGACAAAGTGCCTGCAACTGCACACTCCATTTTGTATCTTCCTGACCAAATGTAATCACAGCGGTTCCACCATCAAGCAGATGCTCAGTGAACAACTGTGATTTTACCTGAAAGTAATCCTCCATAGTCCCATGATAATCAAGATGGTCACGGGAAAGATTTGTAAAAGCTGCAACATCAAATTCAATATTCCCAATACGATTCTGTTCCAGGCCATG
>Ga0256844_10000106_pt1 | contig 34109 bp, 28 predicted proteins | sample MusselsmetaG_FD_189100 | JGI IMG/M metagenome (GOLD analysis project Ga0256844, IMG submission 189100) | Mussel associated microbial communities from hydrothermal vent at the East Pacific Rise, Pacific Ocean - Mussels | ecosystem: Host-associated > Mollusca > Shell > Unclassified ... | reverse complement strand
TGGTCTATGCGTTTGGTCTGAACAGGATTTTGGCAGGGAGAGAGGCAAAGGCTACGCTTTGGCAGTGGGTACTTTTTGCTCCCTATTTCATAGGTAATTATATCTCATGGCACTACTACAAACGCAAACTTTCCCTGGTCAGCTCTGTGATGCCCACTGTCTATCTGGGAAGATTCCCTACAGTAGAAGAGTATGCACTACTGCAGGACAAAGGGGTGCGACATGCCCTGAATCTTGCGACCGAGCAGCAGGTACAGCAAGAGGTGATCCCTCAAAAGAGACTCCCTCTTCTGGATCAGACCATACCCGATCCAGAGATGCTTCATCAAGGGGTACTATGGATAGAGAGATATCAAGAGGAGGGAGTATATATACACTGTACGCTGGGGCTCTCCAGGTCTGTACTGATGGTTTCCGCGTGGATGCTCTATGGAGGACATAGCCTGGAAGAGACCATGGCGCATATCCGCAAGCTTCGTCCGCATGCGGTCAACTCACCCTATATGCAGATCAGTTTGGAGATATATCAGGCTTATCTGGAAGAGATAGCATAGTAGGGGTAGTGGCTATACGCCAAAGCCTGCCAGTTCGCTATGTATCTTTCCCATCCGCTCTTGGGCGTCGGAGAGTGCCTGACGGTTCTGTGTGATGACCGCTTCTGGAGCATTGGCGACAAATCGTTCATTGGAGAGCATACCATTGAGTTTGTCTATCTCTTTTTGAAGCTTCTCCCTCTGTTTGCTCAGTTTTTCGATCACATCACTCATATCGATATCATCCGTAGAGATAAAGGTCTGTAGGGTATCGCTGACATCTGCTACGGCATTGTCTGGTTTGGTATCGACAAAGCTGATCTTGTCTACCTTGGCTAGTCTCTGAATGAATGCAGCCAGCATCTCCTGATCGATCTCCTGATCGATCTTGACAAAGGCCTTTTCAACACGCTGGTTACCCTTGTCGATGATGGTCTTGCAACGGCGTACGGAGACGATCGCTTCGATGGCGAGTGTAAACTCATTCATGATCTCTCTGTCGATCTCTCCTGCCACAGGGTAGGGAAGTACCATAATAGAGGTACTCTCCTCTAGGGTTGTACCACTGAGACGATGGTAGAGGTTCTCTGTGATAAAAGGCATAAAGGGGTGTAGCAATTTCATGGATTCTTTGAAGATACTTCCCAGTTCTGCTACACTCTCTTTGCTGGCTTTGCTCAGCTCTATCCCCCAGTCACAGAACTCACCCCAGAGGAAGCGGTAGAGTGTCGTGGCAGCATCATTGAAACGGTAGCTGTCGATAGACTCTCGTGTCTCTTGGATCGCCAGATTGAAGCGAGAGAGCATATATCGTCCCAGTGGCGTCGTGATCGTCTTAGGATCTAGATCGGCAAAGGTCTCCTGGTTGAGCTGGAGATAGTTGGCGGCGTTGAAGAGTTTGTTGGTGAAGTTACGGCTCTGCTCGAGCTTCTCTTCACTGAGCTTGATATCACGTCCTTGCACCGCCAGTACCGCCAGTGTGAAACGCAAGGCATCGGTAGAGTACTTCTCTATCATTACCAGCGGGTCAATGACATTACCCTTGGATTTGGACATCTTCTCGCCCTTTTCATCCTTGACCAGTGCATGGAGATAGATATCACTGAAAGGAAGCTCCCCTGTGAGCTTCTCCCCCATCATGAGCATACGTGCTACCCAGAAGAAGAGGATATCAAAGCCGGTGATCATCAGGCTGTTGGGATAGAAATCCGCCATATCGCTCTCGCTCCATTGTGTGCCTTTGAGTGCCTCACCATTGCCCCAGCCAAGGGTGCTAAATGGCCAGAGTCCAGAGCTGAACCAGGTATCAAGTACATCAGGGTCTTGGTGGATCTCAGTACTGCTACAGTGTGCACAGACAGTCGGTGTATCACCTTCAAAAGCGAAGTGCTTGCCACAGCTGTCACAATGCATGACCGGGATTTGATGTCCCCACCAGAGCTGGCGAGAGATACACCAGTCACGTAGCTCACCCATCCAGGCATTGTAGCTATTGATCCAATGCTTGGGAAAGAACTGTGCTTCCCCTGCATTGACACGCTCTATAGCACCTGAGGCAAACTCTTTTTTGATGAACCACTGCTTGGAGATATAGGGCTCTACAATATTCTTACAGCGATAGCAGTGTCCAACCTGATGGGCATGATCTTCGATCTTTTCGATAAAGCCTTCTGCCTCAAGTTTGGCAACGAGTGCTTCTCTGGCTTCGAGTCGTTCCTGCCCCTCAAACTCTCCACAATAGCTGTTCAAGACACCACTCTCATCAAAGATTGTGATGAACTCTAGATCATGACGTTTACCTACCTCGTAGTCATTGGGGTCATGTGCCGGGGTGACCTTAACAAAGCCCGTACCAAACTCCCTATCTACATGGGTATCTGCGATGATCTCTACCTCTCTACCTACGAGGGGGAGGGTGACTGTCTTTCCGATGAGATGCTGATGTCGCTCATCCTCTGGATGCACCATGACCGCCGTATCTCCAAAGTAGGTCTCAGGACGGGTGGTGGCAACTACCACATCTCCACTGCCATCTGTAAGTGGATAGCGGATATGGTAGAGCTTACCCATATGGTCTTCATGCTCTACTTCGATATCTGAGAGTGCGCCGTCATGGGTACACCAGTTGATCATATAGTTGTCTTGAATGATATGCCCCTCATCATACATCTGTTTAAAGGCTTTTTTTACTGCATTGGCAAGGCCTTCATCCATCGTAAAGCGTTCACGGCTCCACGCAGGGGAGACCCCTAGATGACGTAACTGAGAGGTAATGGCGCTACCGGAGTTGCTCTTTTGTAGCCATGCACGCTCCAGGAATGCTTCTCTACCGATCTCCTCTTTGGTGGTACCCTCAGCCAGCAGCTGTTTCTCTACGACATTCTGTGTAGCGATCCCTGCATGGTCTGTACCAGGCTGCCAAAGGGTCTTGAAGCCATCCATACGCTTGTATCTAACGATGATATCCTGGATCGTAAAGGTGAGTCCATGTCCGATATGCAGATGACCTGTGACATTGGGGGGAGGCATAGAGATACAGAAGGTTTTACCTTCTTTTTGGATTGCTTTGTTGCCTTCGATCTCAAAGTAGCCGCGCGCTTCCCAGAGTTTATAATAGCTATTTTCTATGGCTTTGGGATCATAGACATTTTTCTTGGTAGTATCACTCAAACGGTATCCTTCGGATGTGTTACGTGTCAGGTGTTACGTGTTACGAAATAGTTGATTAAGTATCGTAGCACGTCGTACGTAGCACCAATTTTATCCGCGATTATACCAAAAGGGTGCTTTGGATTATATCTTGGGTTCGAGTGTACCTTCGGTACATTCGATGACATCGGTTGTTTTGTCGTATTTGGTGACACAGTCAATGGTCAGATTCAGGTCGTTGATCTCCTGGTCGATATCTTTAACGATCAGCTCTTTTTTCTCCCTGTTCCAGTGGCTGTAGTCATAGTTGGAGGTTTGGTCTCCCAGCTCTTCATTGATACGGTTGACCGCTTTGATACAGCTGGAGGCTTCCTTGCCATTTTCTGAGTGATCCATACACTCTCTGGCACCCTTGAGGGCCACCATCAGTTTGGGGAGGAGCTTTTTCTGCTTTTGAAGGTATCTTTCTCCGAGGGTGTTGATCACTTCTATCTCTTGTGCTTTGGTGAGTGTGATATTTTCATCATTGAGATCGATCCCCATCGCTTTGACTTTCTGGTGCAGGTCATCCACCGCTGCCATATAGTCTGCAGTATTGACAGAGGCAGCCTGATTGCTGGTGTAGCCGTCATCTACCATGATAGCAAAGCCGGGAAGGGCAAACTCATTGTCAGAGATCGGTTTGTCCAGTACCACCATCTGTGCCGTGCGTGTGGAGCTAAAGCCCGGTGCTTCGACGGTGATCTTCAGCGGGATACCCTGATAGATACAGATGGTCTGATCTTTGCTTTTCCAGACATCACAGGGGTAGCCTGCTACCACTTCAGTACCTGTCTTGACTGCTTTCATCTCCTTGAGTATCTCCAGACTCTCATCGGACATATCTGCGCCTTGGGCAATCGCGATATCAATGTTTCTGTCACGTGTCTGATAGGTCACATTTTCATCGAAATCCACCGTATAGATCGTACCATAGTCCATACGACTCATGGTGTGTCTGGCAGTCTCTTCATTGAAGTCACCGCTCTGGATCTCTGTAGCATCATCTTCTTTGAGCTCTTTAGCTCCCCAGTCATCAAAGACCAGTCGAGATACTCCGATCGTATGGGTAGTTAATCCTGGTGCGATACCGGTGGTATTGATATCATAGAGGATCATGCCTGATTTGACCGGGTAACGTTTAAATACATCTTTGGCGTAGGTATCTATGGCAAACAGTACAAGTAAGGAGAAGAGTGCTAGGATCTTTTTCATCTATTCATGTCTACTTTTTTGCTGCCATTATATCATATTTTCTAATAGTTCGATAAAGTGTTCTGGAATACGGCTGACTTTCCCCTCAGCAATAAAGGCAAGCTTGATCTCCATAGAGAAGACCTTTTGTTCCTCTTTCCAAATACTCTGCTGCAAGATCATGGAACTACGCTTGAGTGTCACAATGTGACTCTTGACCTCTAGAAGATCTCCCAATGCAGCCGAAAAGAGGAAATCAGCCTGGAGATGACTCACGATAAAGCCACTGGCTTCTCCTTCAAGGGGCTTGATGCCCTGAGAGAAGAAGTGTTCACTCCGTGCACGCTCACAAAACTTGATATAGTTGGTATGATAGACGATCCCACCGGCATCAGTATCTTCGTAATAGACGCGTATTTTCATAGCTCTCTCCTGATAAGTCTTTTTTGGTTGATCATGGTATAGAGTACAGGAAGGTAGAGGAGGTTGAGTATGGTTCCCCATGCCAATCCAAATGCCAATGCTACTGCCATGGGTTGAAAGATCGCAGCCTGTCCTGTAGGGAAAAATACCAATGAAGCCAAGCCAACGATCGTGGTAATAGAGGTAAGGATGATGGGACGGAAGCGTTTGGAAGCGTAGTGGTATATCTCCTCCATATTGGTTGCTTTTTTAAGGTTCATGACCATAATGATACCATCATTGACCACTACACCAGAAAGTCCTAACATACCGATGATAGAGGGCATAGAGAGGTTCAGATCCAGAGCAAAATGCCCTGCCAGAACCCCTAAAAAAGCAAAAGGGATCACTGACATCATCATCAAGGTCTCTCTAAAGGAGTTAAAGAGGTAGAGGATCGATAGCAAGATCAGTAGTAGTGCGACTGTGCTGGCGGTGATCATATCTCTCTTGAGATCCATGTTTTTCTCAGCTTCTCCTTTGAGTTTGATCTTTACTCCTGCTTTTTGGATTGCTTCCAGTTCAGGTGCCAGCTTTTCGAGCACTTCACTGGCGGTGATCTTCTTCTTATCGACATTGGCATAGACATAGTAGTTGGCTAAGGTGTCATCTTTAATGATCTTCTCAAAGGATTTGATCACGTTGAAGTCCACTACATCCTGAAGTGCAACAGATTTTCCGTCTGTCAGCGTGATCTGTAGTCTCTTCATCTGAGAGAGAGAGTCTTTCTGACTACTTTTAACCTCTATATCGATCAATCCATCACTGTCGAAAGAAGAGCTGATCTTTCTCTCTAGATAGAGACTGGAGAGTAGGGTACCGATAGTACGTTCTGTGATCCCCAGTGATTCTCCATAGCGGTTGATCTTGAGTTTGATCTCATCAATACCGTAGGTCATACTGTCACTGATCGATACAATACCATCTATATTTTTGAGTACCTGTTTGAGCCTATGGGTGTAGGTGATGATCTTTTCTCTGTCTTCACTGATCAATCCGATCTTGAGATCTGACTTAATGGGACCTACTTTTCTCTCTACGATCGCAAGATCAGTTAAATTGAATCTCTTTTTATACTGCTTCTCTTTGAGAAAGGCTCTAAGCTTTTTGGATATTTCTGCGGAATCTGACTCTCTGACCCTTCCTGCTTCATCATAATAAAAACTAAGGTTGGGCGTGATATACCGATCCACAAAGTTTTGTGGTTTTAACTTCTCCAGTTCCAGTGTGATGAGCCCTACATAAGGATACTCTTCACCATTACTGGCACTGTCAGTACGCCATCCTGCGATAAAGCCTACATGCTTGATGGCAAATACTTCTTTTTGGGCATAGAGGTCCTTTTCTATCACTTTGAGTGTGCGGTAGGTCTCCTCTAGGCTGCGGTTGACATTGGACTTGAGCGTGATATTGATGGTGCTTGCATCAAAGGAAGAAAAGAGCTGAAATTTACTCTGTTTGAGTCCCATCACGGTCAATAGTGGTACAAGGATCACAAAGAGCACTAAAAATGTCTTTTTATAACGCATGAGCAGATGAATGATACGGCTGTAGATACGGTTGGCACCTTCCCAGGAAGTAGTCTTCTGTGAACCATTCAACACATGTGCCGCATGAATAGGTAAAAAGACAAACGATTCGATGAGAGAGGCAACCACAAGTACCGAGACGGCGATAGGGATGAGCTTGATCACTTCTCCCATAGTGCCACTCATCATGAGTGCTGGTAAAAAGGCGAACAGTGTGGTCAAAGAGGCGATAGTCACTGGCTTGAACATCTCTTTGGCTCCTTGTACTGCTGCCTCTTTGGGGGCAAGACCCTCTTCTATATGCTGCTGTATATTCTCACTGACTACGATGGCATCATCTACAATAATACCCAGGGCAATGAGTACGCCAATGAGAGAGATCATGTTGATACTGTATCCCGCAAAGTAGAAGTAGGCAGCACCCATCACAAAAGAGGTAGGAATTCCCAAGGAGATAATAAGTGCCATGCGTTTGTTGATCAGTAATATAACCAGCAAAGTAATCAATATCAGACCCAAAAGTATATTGGAGATAACGATGTTGAGCCTGTCTTTGATCGATTCTGCCTTATCGTTGTGTATCGTATAGACGATATCAGTCTGCTGCTCTTCTTTGATAAGTGTTTTGATCCTCTTGGCGATCTCTATGGCATTGCCTATATTTGCTTGCCTCACATAGAGGTCTACCGCACTTTTGGTATCCACTGAGAAGAGCGTACTACTGTCTTTGTAGCGTTTTCTGACTGAGGCGATTTCCTTGAGTCGGACCATTTTTCCCGCGACTGTGATCCTACTCTCTAGCATCGCTTCGGCACTTTTGGCACCATTGTAGGTAGAGATGTAGTAGTGTCCTTCATGTGGATCCTCGACTTTACCTACTGGATAGATGTACGAAAGTGCAGAGAGAGCCTGGATCACGCTGCTCTCATTGAGTCCCAAGGCTTTGATACGGTTGGCATGTAGTGTGATATCATAGTACTTGTCCGCATCCCCATATACAAGCACTTCTGCTACATTTTTAACAGAAAGAAGTTTCTCTTTGAGCTCGTCAGCTGCCAAGATCAGGGCATCGTGTTCCAGTGTATCTGAAGAGAGGGAGATATTGATAAGAGCTCTTCGTATCTCCAGTACTGAAACCATGGGTTCATCCATATCACTGGGAAGGTTCTGTTTGGCGAGAGAAACAGCGTCTTTGATCTTGTTAGCGGTATTGTATCGATCTACTCTCTTTTCCAGTTCAAGAATGATACTAAATCTCCCCGAAGAGATCACAGTGGCTATTTTGCTGATACCATCGATACTTTTGATCTCATTTTCTATCTCTTTGACAGCCATCTTGTCAAGTATATCGATAGAAGCACCCGTGTAGTGACCAAATATCCCTACCATATCCAGATCAAACGTAGGGAAGATCTCTTTGGGGGTTCGATTGTAGGAGACTATCCCTGCCAGGAAGATCAACACAAAAAGAAGATAGTTGAGTCGGGCATTGTTGATAAAAAATCTTAGAATGTTTTCAAACATAGGAGAAAAAAGCCTTATACATAGGATCTATCAGACATTATAGCGTGCTTCTTTTAATGAATCTTAATGTATGCAGGCTTCCTTTTGGCAGCCCAAGGGCTACTGGGAATTGCTGTAAAGAAGATAGGAAAAAATAAATCCAAAGATAGAGGCACCTATAAGTGGTGCACCATAAAGGAAAGCTGCAAAGACTTTTACCAGAATACTTCTTTTGAGTTTGAGCAGAAGAATGACCAGAGAACCGATAAATGTAGTCAAAAAGGTATAGAGAAATACATCGACAAGACTCAAACCTTTGGAAAAGAACATGAAGTAACTGTAGAAAAGGGTAAAAACAAACATACTCAATGTATAGAAGAGTACATTTCTATCCGTATCATAGCGTTTCAGATTTTCCGGAAGGCTCATCTCCCTCTTTTGTGGGGTATCTCTCTCTGCACTCCGTTTAGCTGCAATGGCTCTACGTTCAAAGTATAGAAAAACAATCAAGCTTACAATGACCCCTAAGCCTACTGGGAGTAATAAATGTGTCATAGTGAACTCCTTTAATATTTATTTCATATATTTATAGTATAACATAAAAAAAGAGATATTTTTGACATCATTAAAAATTATGCTTAAAGGGAATGATATTTGACTCATTGTGAAACTTAGATAGCTCCTATGCTATGTTTATGCGGTGTTTGTAAAGATATAGAGGGTAGAAAATCATCTCTGGCGATGATAGGTCTCATGCTCTTTATCAATCATTTGCTGCATCTCTTGAGAGAGTTTTGTATACCACTCTTTTTCTGCAGTATGTACGTCAATAGTGGGAAGAAAAATGATCTTTACTGTGGAGTTATGTGCAGTCCTGTCATGCTCATTCAGTAGGCGTTTACTTCCTGTGATGACGACTGGTTGGACTTTGAGTTTAAGTCTATTGGCGATCAGCCCTGCACCTGCTTTAAAGGGGAGAAGCTTTTGGCTGCTTGCACGTGTACCTTCTGGAAAGATAGCGATCATTCGATTTTTTGTCTCTACGGTCTCTTTAGAGTCCTTAAGCAGCTTGATCAGTCCGGCTTTGTTTTGCCTATCGATGGAAATCATGTTGGATTTCTTAAGTACATTACCAAACCAGGGGATTTCAAAAAGCTCTTTTTTAGCTACCCATCTGAGTCCAGTACAGCCTCTGGCCTCCATCGCAATAATATCGATAATACCTTGATGGTTGATCAAGACCATATCAGCCTCAGGATCCATCTTGCCTACTTCTTCTATCTTGCCACCCAGCAAAACAAGAATCAGCCTGTTGAAGTAGTGTAGTATCTGGCAAGCATACCCGGGTAGAACAAAAAGAAGAGGAATCATGATCAAGGCTACTACACCGGAGATGATAAATGCTCCAAGATAAAACCTAATCTTTGCAAGTATCTTCATCTTTGATCCATCCTATGATATTGTGCTCATAGGCAATTTTATAATAATTGCCTCTTTGGTTCAGTATATCTGTAGTCAATTCCCTATCGATCTGTCCTCCTGTGGTACTGGTCTCTGTAGGGAGTATATAGAGAGGAGCCCCCTCCTGCACACATACTTTTTCATGAGGAGAGAACATCGTCAGAAGAATGATCACACAGATTGCCAAAAGAACCAAGAAGAAAATATCTTTCTTCTTCCAAAACATCCAAAAGAAAAAGAGGCTGAGAAAAGAAAGACCATATTTTTTGAGCTTGTCAAAGCTGCTGTCTTTGGGATTGAGGTTCTCTTGTGCGGCTACCGGCTTATCTTTATAGTCTGTAGAGATGGTCTTAGAGACAAATCTGTTCTGCAAGGTATTATAATAACTAGAGGTCACACTTTTTTGTGAAGAGGGGATGACAAAATAGTACTCAATGATTGTATCAGAACCTGTTTTTGTGATCTTTTCTATACCTGATTCGATACTTCCTGCTGTGGTGATCTCTTCGGGATTGGCTTCTGAGGCTTTGAGGGTGAGGGAGACCAAGTTGTTTTCTGCATCGAATTCTGAGACTTGTGAGGTCACGATCTTACAGCTGGTCGCGATCAGACCACAAAACTCATCATGCCCAGAGATATCCAGCTCCCGTACGGGGACATACCGGCTTTCAAGCAATACGGTCTCCTCTTTGTCTATGATAGTGAAAGAGGGGATCTTGATGTCATTTTTTTCTGCCTTGAAGTAAAAGGTATAGAAGGTATTGCCTCCATTTGTGTCTTTTATGGGATGGCTGTTCAATGGTTTGATCGCATTATTGGCATCAAATTTAAAGGTAGGAAGATTGTTACTGTCATCCGTATCTGCAAAGATTGTGATAGGAAAAACCTGTGTAGCAAAGACCTGTTTGGGAACATAGCTATACCAGTAGTTGGTTTTTGCGGTGACACTACTCACCCAAAAGGAGAGCAGTAGAATGATGAGGAATAGCCGATGGCTTCTCATGCGTTTTGAAAGCCTTTAAGCATACGTATACCATCCTCTGACCCTAATATAAATTCCATCGCACGCTCAGGATGTGGCATCAATCCAAAGATGTTCCCCTCTTTGTTGGAGATACCAGCAATCTGCTCTACTGAACCATTCAGTACGATAGGACTACCTTCGGCATCGCAGTATCTCAGCAGGATCTGTCCATGGGCTTCAAGCTCTTTAAAGCCTGCAGGATCGATATAGTAGTTACCGTCAGCATGGGCAACAGGAATAGTAAGTATCTCTCCTTTTTTACACTGGTTGAGGAATGCATTCTCAGAATTGATCACTTTGATAGTCTGATGCTTGGAGATGAAGTGTAGGTTGTTGTTACGCTTGAGTGCTCCGGGAAGCAGTCCCATCTCTGTAAGGATTTGAAAACCGTTGCAGATACCCAGTACAAAGCCGCCTTTGGCTGCATAGCTACCCACTGCTTTCATCACTGGTGAGAAGCGTGCGATCGAACCTGAACGTAGATAGTCACCATAGCTAAAGCCTCCTGGTATGATCACCAGATCAGTATTTTCAGGAAGGTTCTCCTCTTTGTGCCAGATAACATGGGTCTTGTGTCCCAGCTTTTTCAGGGCATAGACCGTATCATATTCGCAGTTGGTACCGGGAAACTGCAGGATGGATACATTGAGCTTTTTCATTAGAGGATCTCAATTGTATAGTCTTCAATAACAGTATTGGCAAGCAGGGTTTCTGTCATCTCCTTGACCTCTGCTTCTACAGCTGCTTTATCTGTGGCTGCAAGCTCCAAGATGATCTGTTTGCCGATCCTGACATCATTGACATTGTCAAAGCCTAGTGAACCCAGTGCATGGTGTGCTGCTTTACCTTGTGGATCGAGGACACCCTCTTTGAGATATACATTGACGATTGCTTTCATGATTTTCCTTATCTGTTTTGGATTCTGTCTAGTACGAGTTTGTACGCCTCAGTGAGTCCGCCAAGACCCTCTCTAAATCTGTCTTTGTCCAGTTTCTCATGGGTCTTTGCATCCCATAGCCTGAAGTTATCCGGGCTGAGTTCATCGATCAAAATGATGTTGCCCTCTTTGTCATAGCCAAACTCCAGCTTGAAATCCACCACAGTAATATCCAGCTCTTTATAGAAGGCAGTGAGGATTGTGTTGATACGTCTTGCCATGTAGCGGAGATACGCCAGCTCTGTTTCATCTCTGACTAGATTCAGGATCATACAGTGTTGATCATTGAGTTTAGGATCACCCAGTGCATCGTTTTTGTAATCAAATTCTACCAAGGTAAAAGGTAGCACCGTTTTGTCTTTGATCCCCAGTGTACGGCTGAGGCTTCCAGTGGCAATATTTCTGACGATCACTTCGATCATGATTACCTCTGCTCTTTTATGTAGCATATGGTTTTTATCCATCATCTCCACATAGTGTGTAGCGATCCCTTTTTCATCCAGATATTTGAAGAGCTCTGTAGAGATTGCATTGTTGAGTTCTCCCTTGCCTGCTTCACTGGATTTTTTCTCTCCATTAAATGCTGTAAGACTGTCTTTGAACTCAGAGATCAGTAGGTCTGGGTCTTCTGTATGCCATACCTTTTTTGCTTTTCCCTCATAGAGCAGGGTGGTCTTGGTCATTTTGCTTCCTTGTTATGGCTTGTGATGATCAGTGCTTTGAGGATATCAGTAGCACTCTTGAGCTGTGCATCCTGATAGAGTTTCTCTTCAGGGATAACTGTTTTATCCTCTTCATTTTTACTGCTGTTGTTATCGCTGCTATTCGTATCTGCTGATGAAGGTTTATGATCTATCTTATCCAGCTCCAATTTAAGGTGCTTTTTCAAATCTTTCTCTTTGATAGAGATCGTGTTGTTATTCTCCCGTTTGACCGTACCGCTCTCCACGATGATATCGGGTGTGACACCTTTATTCTGTATGGTTCTTCCACTGGGAAGGTAGTATCTGGCAACGGTGAGCTTGATGCCTTCCTCCTGTCCGATAGGGATCACTACCTGTACACTGCCTTTTCCGAAGGTCTTCTTTCCTACAACAATCGCTCTTCTTCGATCCTGTAGAGCACCAGAGACGATCTCACTGGCACTGGCACTACCACCATTGACGAGTACGACGATAGGGATCTGTCGGTTGATGGTATTTTTCTTTTTCGCTTTAAAGATAGATTCATCTTTTTTATATCGGCCTTTTTGGCTCACTAGGGCACCATCATCGATAAAGAGATCAAGTAGACCGATCGCCTGGTTGAGTAGGCCTCCTGGGTTATTTCTAAGATCCAGAACGATACCTTTGGCTTTAGGGTGGGCTGTAACTGCTTTTTTGACCTCTTTGGTCACTTTGGCATCAAAGGAGGTGATATGGATATAGAGTAGATCATCACCGATGGTTTTAACTTTGACAGATTCTATCTTGATAATATCACGGATGATATGGACAATCACTGGTTTGGACTCGCCTTTTCTGATCAGGGTGAGCTCGATAGGGGTCTTTGGCTTACCTCGCATCAACTTCACTGCCTCATCAATGGTCATACCGATTGTTGCCTGCTTATCGATCTTGAGAATGATATCCCCTGCTTTTACCCCTGCACGGTCAGCAGGTGTATCATCGATAGGAGCGATGACGGTGAGGGCACCGTCTCTCATGCCTACCACGATACCCAGTCCACCAAACTCTCCTTTGGTCTGGACATCCAGATCATTGAAGCTCTTCGCATCCATATAGACGGAGTGTGCATCAAGATTGCTCATGAGCCCCTTCAGTGCCTTGGTGACCAGTGCACTGGTATTGACTTCATCCACATACTGGTTCTCTACGAGGTTGAGGATCTGTGTAAACTTGATATAGGCATCCAGTTTACTCTCTTTGTGCTGTTTGGGTGACTCTTTGGCACTAAGTGTAGAAACGCTGATCACAAGACCAGCCAGAAGTGTAAAGATAAATCCCATCATGTGAAATGTATTGTTTTTTTTGATCATTGGTGTAGTCCCTTTAAAAAGTTCATTATTTTATAGAAATATCACTTAAGGGCACATCTAATGTCACCCAATATCGTGATGAAATGCAACCCAGATTGCATCGATTCACAGTCAATTATGCTATATTTGCAAGTATAAATATAGTAGAAGTTTACTAACAGGAGAATAATATGAGTATTTTAGAAAAATTAACCAACCAGATGCAGGGAGCTATTGAGTCAGGGATTTCGCTGGCACTCCATAGCAAAAATCAAGAGGTAGGCCCCACACATCTACTCTGGGGATTGCTGACAAATAGTGGATCAATCCTTCATCAGGCACTGAACAAGATGAATGCTGACAAAGCAGCGATTGAACTGGATGTGAAAAGTGCTATCAATAAACTGCCCACTGTCTCAACTGTCACCAAAGAGAACATTAAACTCTCTCAAGAGCTCGTCCGAACCCTTCAGAACGCTGAAGGCGTTATGGCTGCCAATGGAGACCAGTATCTGGCTGTAGATGCCTGGTTACTGGCCAATGCAGATGAACAGTTCATGAAAGGCACTCTCGGAAAATACATTGATATGAATGAATATAAGAAAACATTGGAGTCGATTCGTGGTGGAAAAAGTATCGATTCACAAAGCGGCGATGAGACACTCGAAGCACTGGATCAATATGGTATCGACCTCAATAAAAAAGCACTGGACGGTGAACTGGATCCTGTGATTGGAAGAGATGAAGAGGTACAGCGTATGATGCAGATACTCATTCGAAAAACCAAAAATAACCCGATCCTTATCGGTGAACCAGGCACAGGTAAGACAGCTATCGTAGAAGGGTTAGCGCAGCGTATCGTTAATAAAGAGGTGCCACTCAGCTTGCAAAATATGCGTGTGATCGCACTGGATATGAGTAGACTGATCGCGGGAGCCAAATATCGTGGAGAGTTTGAAGACAGGCTCAAAGCAGTCATTGATGAAGTCAAAAAATCTGCCAATGTCATCCTCTTTATCGATGAGATCCATACTATTGTAGGTGCGGGTGCAAGTGAGGGGAGCATGGATGCTGCCAATATCCTCAAGCCGGCACTGGCTAGAGGAGAACTGCATACCATTGGTGCCACTACACTCAAAGAGTACCGCAAATACTTTGAGAAGGATACAGCACTTCAGAGACGTTTTCAACCAGTCAAAGTGGAAGAGCCTAGTATCAATGAAGCCCTGCAGATCCTCAGAGGGATTAAGGACAGACTCGAAGCACACCACAATGTCACAATCACGGATGCGGCACTGGTCGCTGCAGCCAAGCTCTCTGATCGTTATATTACCGACAGGTTCTTGCCTGATAAAGCGATCGATCTGATCGATGAAGCTGCAGCTGAGCTGAAGATGCAGATCGAGAGTGAGCCTACGGATCTTGCCAAAGTCAAGCGAGAGATCTCTACACTGATGGTTGAGAGAGAGGCCCTCAAGATGGAAGAGGGGAGCAAGAATGATGCCCGTCTGGTAGAGATAGAAAAAGAGATCGCTGACCTGGAAGAGCGAAAGATCGCACTGCAGAGCCAATTTGATAATGAAAAGGCAGTATTTAATGAGATCGCTCAGATCAAGAGCCAGATCGATTCACTGCGTACACAGGCAGAGTTTGCCAAACGAGAAGGGGACTTTTCCAAAGTTGCTGAGATCGAGCATGGACTGATTCTGGAAGAGCAGAACAAGCTCAACGCACTGGAAGAGCGATGGAATGGGATGATGCAAGAGGGTACCTTACTCAAAAATTCTGTGGATGAAGAGATGATAGCCAGTATCGTTAGTCGCTGGACAGGTATCTCTGTGAGCAAAATGCTCCAGAGAGAGAAAGATAAGATCCTTGCCATTGAGAGTATCCTCGAAGAGGAGGTCATAGGACAGGAAGAGGCACTCAAGGCAGTCTCCCGAGCGATCAAGCGTAACAAAGCAGGGCTTAGTGATCTCAACCGACCCATAGGTAGCTTTATGTTCCTTGGACCAACCGGTGTGGGTAAAACACAGGTTGCCAAGACATTGGCGAAGTTCCTCTTTGATTCTGAAAAGTCATTGATCCGTATCGATATGTCTGAGTATATGGAGAAGCATGCTGCCAGCAGGCTGGTGGGTGCCCCTCCAGGGTATGTAGGGTATGAAGAGGGTGGACAGCTCACGGAAGCAGTCAGACGAAAGCCTTACTCAGTAGTGCTCTTCGACGAGATAGAGAAGGCACATCCAGATGTATTCAATACCCTGTTACAGGTATTGGATGATGGGCGACTGACTGACAACAAAGGGGTAACGGTGGACTTCAAGAACACCATCATCATCATGACCAGTAACATCGCCTCTGACAAGATCATGGAGTTCCGTGATCCAGAGGACAGACGGAAAGCGGTCAATGATGAGCTCAAACGCGCCTTCAAGCCTGAGTTCCTCAACCGTCTGGATGATATCGTGATCTTTAACCCGCTGGATCTGGAGGCGATCACCAGTATTGTGGATATTCTCTTCAAAGATATCCAGAAAAAGCTCTCCGAACGAGATATCCAGATCAGCCTCACACCGGCGGCAAAGGCGTATATCGCCGAAGCAGGCTTTGATCCAGTCTATGGCGCACGTCCACTCAAAAGGGCACTTTATGAAGTGGTGGAAGATAGACTGGCTGAGCTGATTCTAGGAGACAAAGTTACAGAAGGGACACATGTAGCATTTGATGTAGTGGATGGAGATATTCAAGTGAATATCTCCTAAGTCTTATTTCTTCTTTTTATCGGCAAGCAGTGCAGCCTTTTCCATCTGCTTTACAGCAATAGAGGTAGAGATCGCTTTGTTCTTCCATCTGGCATGGCAGGAGACACAAGCATTGGAGAGTTCATAGGCTGCCTTGTTGGCATCGAGCCAATTGCCTCTGTCTGCCGCTTTTTTGATTCCCAACAGGCTTCGTTTAAAAACCTTGCTGTACATCAAAAGGCTTTTTTTCATCCCCTTTTTATCTTCATCTGTGGGCATAATACTCCAGGGCTTGCTTCTGGGAGCAGGATGTGTCAGGATAAGGTCTGCTCCTTTTTTTGCCAACATCCTGTTCCTGGTAATGATCGCACTCTGGATAATGCGCATTGCAGAGCCATAGAGCTCCATCTGTTCTTTGTATGTGATATCCATGAGCTTTTTCGTGCCCACAAGCTCTTCTGCTGTAGTGATCTTCTTCCCCGCAGCATTGAGTCCGGTTGATAGTATTGCCAAGACAAGTATTGATTGCCATTTCATGGTCTCCCCCTTTTGTTTGATTGCAACCCAAGAGTTGTATAACTATTTTATATATTTATAATAACACAGACCTTAATCAATACTGCTTTCTTCAAACTTTTCGATCAAAATGACATTTTTCCGAAATCATTATGTATATTTAGAATCACTATCTAATAGAAAGATCTCTGTGGACTGTTTCTAAATCTATGCTACAATAACCTTACCTATACAAGAAAGCAGATACATGTTCAAAGCCGTACTTTTACTACTACTGGGGCTTGTCATAATGGTAGTGATACAGCGTAATCAGACAAAAGTCACTTCCCTTCAACGGGGAGAGAAAATACTGGCATTCGGAGATAGTCTCACCTATGGATTCGGTGCAAAATCAGGGGAGGGATATCCTGAGAAGCTCTCCTTATCTATCGGTATCCCTGTCATCAATGCCGGGATAAATGGTGATACCTCTTTGGATGGGCTCAAAAGAATATCAACACTACTAAACGATCCAGAAATCAAGCTTATGCTCCTCTGTTTCGGAGGTAATGATATCCTGCAGAAGAGATCCCTCTCAGCACTCAAGGGCAATCTCAAACAGATAATCCGTGTAGCCAAAGAAAGAGGGGTAAAGGTACTACTAATCTCTGTACCTGATATAGGTGTATTTGGACTGAGTCCCTTACCATTGTATGAAGCGCTTGCTGATGAGATGGAGATTCCACTACTTGCCGGGGTACTGGCAGATATTTTAGATCAACCAAAGCTCAAAAGTGATCAGGTGCATCCCAATGTGGCAGGGTACACAATATTTGCTAAAGAGATAGAAAAAAAATTACGTGCTCTGGGGTATATATAAAAGAAGAAGCAAAAGTGAAGAAGAGGCACTTTTACTTGATCGATAGAGCTATGCAGAGAACTGCGTTGCCTTGGTGACATTGTATTTAAGCCCTATAGCTTTCTCATCGCAGCCAAGTGCGAGCGCAACCATCTGTGGCATATGTAGTACCGGTAGTTTGATATCCCGGCCAAGCTGTTTACCAGCACTGTGCTGCTTGAGATCCATATTGAGCTGGCAGAGTGGACAGGGGGTAACCATCATATCTGCGTTATTATCGATCGCATCGAGTAGGGCAGTACCCGTCAATGCATTACTCGTCTCAGGTGCCTGGAGATCCACATGGAAACCACAGCACTTATTTTTACTCTCATACTGGACACTGTTACCCTCCAGTGCTTCGATAAGACTGTCTAGTGAAGTAGGGTTATAGGGGTTCTCTCCCCCTGTGACAGGTTCATGGAGCTCAGAAGGACGGATGTTGTGGCAGCCGTAGAAAGGTGCGATGTTGAAGTTGCTCAACGGTACTTCAACCTTGGCGCTGATATTCTCCAATCCATAATCCTCGATCAAGGCATAAAGGAAGTGCTGCACTTCACTTGTGCCCTTGTATTCTAGTCCTACTTCTGCCAGCTTCTCATTGACGAGTGCTTTGGTCTTGGGATCAGAATCCATTTTATGCTTGGTCATCATGGTATTGAGCTGACAAGTATTACAGATCGTGACCATCTTAAGCCCCAGCTTCTCGGCATAGCAGATATTACGGGCATTCAGGACATATGCCAATGTCTCGTCAAAGTCCTGCAGGTGGCTGGCACCACAACAGCTTGCTTCATCTAGCAGCACAAGCTCTATACCTAGTTTATCCGCTACAGCCAGCGTAGAGGAGAGCAGCTCAGGTGTTGACTCTCTGGCCGTACATCCTGTGTATAGTGCATATTTTAGTCTACTCATATTCTCTCCTTACAGCTTATTTGTTTGTGATATCTTGATGAGTTTTTGAATCTCATCGAGGTTCTTGGATCGCGGCATCTTTTTCTTCATCACATCAAAAGGATGGATCTTGCCTGCTTTGATCATCTTGAAGGCTTCGCTCATGTGTTTGACCACACCTAATCCCTCTGAGTACATGACGATATCCTGCTCATCGAGGTAGCCGTACTTTTTGATTGATCGTACAAAGCCCTCTGCATGTTTGGTTGCCACATTACGTTTGGCGATTCCCTGCTCAAACTGCATATTGTGAAGCTTGGTAATCTTCTCGAGTGGGTTGAGCTCTTTGGGGCAGGCTTCGACACACTCATTACACTTGACACAGTCCCAAACACCTTGACCCATCTGTGAAGTCATCTCTAGGCGCTCTTCGGTGGCAGAGTCTCTAGGGTCAATGCTAAATCGATAGGCTGCAACAAAGGCTGCAGGCCCAAAGAACTCCTCATTGACCTCCAATGCAGGACAAGAGTAGTGGCAAGCACCACACTGGATACAGTAGTCAGAGTCCAAAAACTGCTCATTACGTTCAGGAGACATACGGCTCTCTTCTGCGGGATAAGGATCAACATCTGCTACAACATAGGGTTTTACTGTCGCGTGCTTTTCCCAGAAGTCACTTTTGTCAATGATCATATCCTTGATCGCACGCTTCTGGCTCTGTGGTTCAATCACCAGTTCATCGCCAAAGATCTCTACGAGCCCCTGGGCATTCTCTTTACATGCCAGAACTGCTTTGCCGTTGACCTTGATCGCACAGGCACCGCAGATACCGTGACGGCAAGAGCGACGATAGGAGAATGACCCATCATGCTCCCACTTGATACGGTTGAGCAGGTCGAGGACGAGTTCATCCTTCGTCACTTCCATCTCATATGTTTTGTAGTAGGGCAGATAGTCTGTCTCTGCATTAAAGCGGAAAGTCTTGAGCTTGACATTGACAGGATGGGCAAAGTCTGTTTTATGTTCTTCTTTATTGAGGTGTAGCACCTCTTCGATTACTTCTTCTTGTGTATGTTTCATCAAAAGGCTCCTTAGTAGACTCTGGCTTGTGGCTCAAACTGCCCCAGCACCACGTCTGCATACTCTTGCTCTATCGTATAGTCCTCTTTGAGTGTGGCAAAAGTGTGCTTGAGATAATGCATATCATCGCGCTCTGTATAATCGTCACGGTAATGTGCGCCGCGGCTTTCTCTTCTCTCCAGTGCTCCTTTTACGATAAAGAGACTGAAATCCAGCATATGTCCCAGCTCAATCGCTTCCTGGAGATCGGTATTATAGGTAGAAGACTTATCATCGATACGGATATTCTTGTATCGCTTGTAGAGATCGCCCAATTTTGTGATCTGACGCTTCAGAGATTCCTCTGTTCTAAAAACACCTGCATCACGGCTCATGCTATTCTGCAGATCTTCACGTAAGACAGGGACTCTTTCGTCACCATTGTTTCCCTTGACCCAGTTGTACTCATCTATCATGGTTTGTGCATCAGCAGCAGAGGCTTTCTTCAATATCAGAGTATTGAGGTCTTCGATGATCGCTTTTCCTGCTTCACGTCCAAAGAAGAGTGCTTCCAACAGTGAATTGGCTCCCAGACGGTTCGCACCGTGGACAGAGACACAGCTACACTCACCTGCTGCATAGAATCCTTCTACAAGCTCATGAGGTGACTTCCGTACTTGACAGCGTTTGGTGACGGGGATGCCACCCATAGAGTAGTGGGCTGTTGCAGAGATAAGGATCGGCTCCTCAAGCATATCCAGACCCTGGAAGGTGATCGCCAGTTCTCGTAGCTCCGGAAGTTTTTTGAGGATGATCTCATCATCAAGATGTGAAAGATCCATAAAGACTGCATCATCATTGGGGCCAACGCCTCGTCCTTCGCGTACCTCTTGCATGATGGCACGGCTGACGACATCACGACTGGCAAGCTCTTTAACACTAGGTGCGTACTTCTCCATGAATCGCTCTCCCTCACTGTTGAAGAGCCATGCACCTTCACCACGGGCTGCCTCAGAGATGAGGATACCTGAACCTCCCAGACCACTGGGGTGGAACTGTACAAACTCCATATCTTCCAGAGGCAGCCCTTTTCTCGCTACGATCGAGAGGGCATCACCTGTGTTGGCATGGGCATTGGAGTTTACTTTATATGCTCTGCCATAGCCACCAGTGGCGAACATAGTGGCTTTGGCATTGAAGATCGCTGGTTGCGAGTCTTTCAGGTTAAAGGCAGCTACCCCTTTGACCTTGCCATTCTCATACAAAATATCAGCAGCATACCACTCATCAAAAACTTCGATACCTGCACGATGTGCCTGCTCATAGATCGTCTGTAACATCGTAAGCCCGGTTCGGTCGGAGGCATAACAGGCTCTGGGCTTGGACTGTCCACCAAAAGGACGGATGGCGATTGTGCCATCCTCTTCTCTGGAGAATGCTGCTCCCATACGCTCGGCCCATCGGATCGTCTCCGGTGCCCCTTTACACATCATTTCGATGGCATCCTGGTCTCCGAGATAATCACTTCCTTTGACCGTATCAAACATATGCAGTTCGACAGAGTCATCTTCACCCAGAGCGGCATTGATACCGCCCTGTGCTGCACCAGAGTGGCTTCTTAATGGATGTAGCTTAGTGATGACTGCGGTTTTTTTACCCGCTTCTGTCAGCTCTTTGGCGGCTGCGAGTCCTGCGAGTCCTGCACCCACCACTACCACATCATATTCATAGATTTTGACATCTTTGATATTCATAGAATAAAGTCCTTCATGTAAAGTAAGATGATTATACCCAACAGTGATATAAGATAAATGAATGCAACAACAAAAGCAAAAAATTAGCAGCATATGTTACAATTCTACATGATTAAAACAGACAAAGAAGCCTATCTTATCGGAAGACTCAGTTCATCTTATATAGGTGATGATGCAGCGATGGTTGAAGGTAAACTCTATAGTACAGATGCTTTTTTTGAAGATATACACTTCAAAAGAGAATGGATGAGTCTTAGCCAGATCGCCAGAAAATCGATGTTGGTAAACTTCTCTGATGCCATAGCCATGAATGCCCAGCCCAAGTATGCACTGATTACACTTTCGATACCAAAAGACCTCAGTAATGATGAGATCAATATGCTGATGGAAGGATTTGAGTCCACCGCCAAAGAGTTTGGATGTGAAATCATTGGTGGGGATACTATCGGTGGGGATAAGCTGCATATCTCCATCACTGTGATCTCTCAGAGTGATGCTCCTCTCTATCGAAAAGGCTTGGAAGAGGGGGATCTTCTGGCATATACCGGTATACTGGGAGAAAGCAAAAGAGATCTAGAGAAGCTCTTCAGGGGAGAGGACATAGCCGACGACTCCCGCTTTCTAGAGCCTACACTTCGTGCAGAGTTCATTGAGAGAGCAAGACCCTATCTCCATGTAGGTATGGATATCTCAGATGGGCTCTTTTGTGATACAAATAAACTCTTGGATATCAATAAATATGGAATAAACATACTAAAAAATATCAACCAACAAATGGGAGATAGTGGAGAAGAGTATGAGATGCTCATAGGTTTTAAAGAGAGCCATCTAGAGAGACTGAAATCTATCGCACAAAGCGTACATATACCTCTGACCATCTTTGCAAGAGTGACAAAAAACAGGGAACGATTTCCCTGTAAAAGCCAGCATTTTCAGTAGGCTTGCTCCTTATCTTATATAGCTCCTGATCGCTGTAGAGAGTTTTGGAAATTCACTTTTATACTCATGTACCAATTCGGGAATATGCGCATAATGCTTTGAGAAAAGAGATCGCTGTATTCTGTCTACAAGATCATGCATTTTATAGGCACCGATCGTACCGGTAAGTCCCTTCATATCCAGACATAGTCTCTCTATCTTATCATATTGTTTCGCTTCACAAAACTCCTCCATCAAGAGATAGGAGTTCCCATAGGCAGAGACAAACTCATCTAGCACCTCTTTATATAAAGCAATATTCTCATTGGTATAGGCAATCCCTTGATTAATATTGATGCCATAGATATTGCTAACCATAGGGTATATCACTTCATTCATGTTATTTTTTGTTCCGATAAAGAGATCAAATGCAGAGTAGAGCATACCTATGTTCAATGGTTTTTGTAGATAGCCGTTGACACCGCTCTGGAACATCTTTTGGATCTCATTTTCAAGTACCAGGGCAGACAGTGCAACAATAGGCAGCACATCAAAAGCATACTCTTCTCTGATGGTTTTTGTCGCCTCATACCCATCCAAGATAGGCATATTGATATCCATGAGTACCATATCGAACTCTCCGGAAGCCTGCTTAACAGCATCCACCGCTTCTTGTCCATTATTGGCGATCTTAAGATACATCCCCGCCTTACCAAGAATGTTTTGTAATACTTTTTGGTTGATGATATTGTCTTCAACGATCAGGATACGGGAACCGCTAAAGTCCTTGAAGCTCTCTATGGTAATATTGGGTGTTTCGATAAAAGAATCTTTTTGGATATTCCCTTTATCTGAAAGTGTTTCATTTTTTTCACCATATGCCCGAATCGTTTCCATTCTCTCATCTGTCTCATAAAGCTCTACAATCATCTCAAAAACCTGTTCTTGTGAAAAAGGCTTCATAAGATAGCGATCGATTACACCGTAGTTTTTATTTTCTGAAGACTCTTTAAAGATACTTTGTAGTGCAATGACTTTGAGATCTTGGTCCTCTTTGATTCGTTTTAGATAGCTTGCAACATGTATCTCAAAAAGCTTTTCATTGAGCATGACAATATCATAGTTTGCCATATTGGGTCTATTGAGGGTAAACGCTTCACTGGAAAGTACTTTTGCCCTATGCTTAAAATAGGTAAACATTTTCTTTGCGGCTAACCCTGCATGATAGCTGTCATCTACGATCAATACTTTTTTGTTGGTCAGTTTCTTATGGGGGAGGCGATACTTTCTCTTGTCATCTATTGCCACTTGTGTAAACGGTAGGGTGAGGATAAAGAGATTACCTTTTCCTTTGGTACTCTGTACGGTCAGGTCACCATTCATCAATGTAATCAACTCTTTGGCAACAAAAAAATCCAGCCTTTTATAGGATTGCGTCTCTTCGTTGTATTCAGGAAGGAAAAGACTGTTCACCTCCTTTTTACTGATACCCATGCTACTATCAGTGATCTTGAACTGAAGCTCCTGTGCTTCCTCATAGGCATTGAACAGAGAGAGTTCCAGTGTGACTACTCCCCTCGGTGTTTGCGCTATACAGTACGCTACAATACTGTTCAGTATCTGTCCAATATGCACCGAATCACCGATGATTACCTTAGGTACATTATTATTCATATCAAAGACAAGGTCAACATCTGATCCTGGAAATGTAGTAGCCAAAGACCCCGCCAGTTCATTGAGCATATTGTTTAGGTTGAAGCTTTGATTTTTGATCTCTAGGTTCTCTGACTTAAGTTTCAAATACCCGATCAGAGATTCCGTACTGTTTAGCAGGTTCTTTTTTGAAGTTGTTGTATGCCCAGGGCTGTTCTCACTGATCACTGTCTCATCCAGAACATGCTTCTTGTCTACGATACTCCTTCTCAACTTTTCCATCTCTTTTTTAATACTGTTTAAAAATTTAGACTGTGTCTCCTCCAGCTCTTTTCTATTTTCCAATATTTTTTTATGATGCTTGGTGATCTTTTGTCTTTGTTGAGAAAGAATAAACATCATAATCATACTGATGATTCCCAATGCAAACAGGGCGATCCATATCAGTTGCGTATGATAGGTTTCCTCCTGAGATGATACTTCAGAAAAGAGGGTGAGTGTAGAGATGAAAAATAGAAATGTATATTTACGCATGGGTGCTCCATTGAGGGTCATACCACAATAAAAGCAATCATGTCAGGCAAAAATGGAAATCAAAATATGTCTATAGTATACTTTGTAGCTTGGCGATCTACGTGAGACCCATAGCTTTCCGTCTTTACCTCACGATAAATTTGGCTTTTACGTTAGTTTCTTCACAATGATAGCATAGATTTGTCAAAATCACTATCCTTCAAACCTTTTATCTCGTATCTCCATCTGATGGTTCCACTCATTTATTTTTATCTCAAACAACCCTGTTTCTTTGATCAGGTTACTGAGCTTCTTGTATCCAAAACTGATAGGAGAGAAGGAGGAGTTGTTGCTGATATAGATGCCTACATCTGAAAGGTTTGCCCAGCCTTCTTCATCCATTGTCTGTTCCACTGCATTGCGCAAGAGGTTAACCAGCCAGGTATCTTGCTTGAGTTCTTTCTGTCCTTTTCTCTTACTGGTCTTGCTTTTGGGGCTGCTTTTGTCATCTTCCGTTTTCATAAGGGGCTCAGTAAAGATAAACTCCGAACAGGCTGCCATGAAGGGTTTGGGTGTTTTTTTCTCTCCAAATCCGAAGACCTTGATACCTTCGGCCGCCACACGCATGGCAACAGGGGTAAAGTCACTGTCACTGGTTGCAAAGGCAAAGGCATCGATCTTTTTGGTATGGAGCAGGTCAATGGTATCAATAGTCATGAGGATATCTGTGGCATTTTTACTTTTGGTATAGTCAAACTGCTGGACAGGACGTATGGCGTATTCCAGTAGTCTTGGCTCCCAGTTTTTGAGGCTGTCTTTGCTCCAGTTTCCATAGGCTTGACGGATACTGACTGTACCGTGCTTACTGAGCTCGTTGATAATTCCTTCGATAGCGTTATGACTGATGTTGTCACCGTCAATGAACAGTGCGATATGTGCTTGTCTTTCTAACATGTTTTACTCTTTTTTCTCCAATTATAGCCAAAATTCTTACGTTTATGGCGGACTTTTACTCTTTTTTCAATAAATTTGAATACAATAGAGGTATATCAAAATGGAGGAAACAGGATGACAACTTTACTATATCTGTTAGTAGCGGCATTGGCTTTTTTTGTAATTGGGTATCTTTTGGCAAGAATAGGGTGTGATTCAAGTGGGGAGAGATACTTGAGTCAGACCCCTGTTGATCCGATCACAGAGGATGACAAACGCTGTGAAGATGCAGACATCAATGCACGCAAAGTAGCTGTTGCTACCGAAGAGAGAGCCAAGGCAGCTGAAGCACAGAGACTCCTAGATGAGGAGACTGCTGCCAAAGTCAGAGCAGAAGAGGAGGCTGAGGCTGCACGCAAAGCAGAAGCAAAGGCTAAAAAAGAGGTAGAAGCCAAAGCAGCGCAGGAAAAAGCGGCTAAAGCTAAGGCCAAAGAGGAAGCTGTTGCAAAAGCAAAAACCAAAACAAAAGAGAAAGCTAAAACTGTATCCAAAGCAGAACCAAAAGTCAAAAAAGAGCCTAAATCTCAAGTAAAAGAGAAGGGAACCACAGCCAAAAAAGCAGTGACTACAAAAACAGCCACTGATGCAGAAGAGAACAAAGGCGTGGCTCCACAAGGACTGCTCTCTGCTCCAAGAGCCGGAGGCAAAGACAATCTCACACGCATCAAAGGGATCGGTGTCAAGATTGATGAAGCACTCAATGGTATCGGGATCTATCACTTTGACCAGATCGCTGCATGGACAGAGGAAAATATGGCATGGGCAGACAGTGCCCTCTCTTTCCCTGGACGTGCCAAGCGTGACGACTGGGTAGGGCAGGCTAAACTACTGGCAACAGGCAAAGAGACAGAGTTCTCCAAGCGTGTAGACAAAGGTGAAGTCTCCAGCAGTAAAAAGGCGTAAGCATTTGAAAACCTTAGGGATGTTGGGAGGCATGAGTTGGGAGAGTACTGCCAGCTACTACCGCCTCCTCAATCAAGGAATCAATCAGCATCTTGGCGGACTCCACTCTGCCAAACTCATACTCCACAGTGTAGACTTTGATGAGATTGAAAAACTCCAACATGACGGTGCATGGGATCGTATGGGTGTGATCCTTGCCAATGCTGCCTATGGGTTAGAGAAGGCAGGTGCCGAAGGTATCATCATTTGCACCAATACCATGCACAAGCTTAGTGCATCCATATCAAAAAATATTAACGTCCCTCTTCTGCATATCGCCGATGCTACGGCACAGAGGCTCATTGCAGACGGGGTGAAGAAGGTAGGGCTTTTAGGGACAGCCTTTACCATGGAAGAGGATTTTTATAAAGGAAGACTCTCCGATAAGTTTGATCTCGAAGTGTTCACTCCTGATGCATCCCAGAGAGAGATGATCCATAAAGTGATCTATGAAGAGCTCTGTCTAGGCATCACAAAAGAGGCTTCAAGAGAGTATTATGCACAGGTGATCAGCTCTTTAGCAGAGCAGGGCGCAGAAGCAGTGATCCTAGGTTGTACAGAGATCGGACTCCTGGTCTCACAATCAGACAGTACTCTGCCTATCTATGATACGACACTGATCCATGCCGATGCAGCAGTACAATGGATGCTCGATACCTAATTGTGCTATAATAAAATAGTCCAAACAAAGGAGTCAGTCATGAGCAATAAAGATATACAACGGTTTCAAGAGATACGATCCCATCTAGATAAACTAGAACTAAGTGAAGATGAAAAAAGCAACTCCTATAAACATATCGAAGAGTGGTATGCCCAGGACAAGGCATTTGGTGCTATCTATCAGGAGTTGGCTTCTATCTCTCCCAAGATCGAAGCACTGTTCCAGGAGATGGGACTAATATAGAGTCTCTTAAAAGGGCACCCAGCAGGGGGAGCCCCCTACGGATGTATCTCTGCTTTTTGTACTTTCTGGTCGAGAAAGAGCATCCCGATCCCCATTAGTATAAACAGTGAACCTGATACTTTATAAAACATCCCCAAACGTCTCTCATCAAAGAACCATGACTTTGCCACACCGGACATATATCCATAGAAGAGCAGTGAACAGAATGAGATCAGCATAAACGTACCTGTCATGAGGAAGAATTGGGGTAGCACAGCATGTGTACTATCCATAAACAAGGGGAAGATCGCGGTAAAGAAAAGGATCGGCTTGGGGTTGGTCACTGCCAGCAAAAAGCCTTTTTTGAATACTTTCCACGCATCATAGACTTTTCTCTTCTCTATCCCATCCTCAGCGATAAGTTTGGCATGATCCCCAAAGATCTGCTTGGTACCTAGATAGATGAGATAGAGTGCACCTACGACTTTTAGGATGAGAAAGAACAGTGCAGAGGTCTGTAGTAGTACGCCTACACCAAACATCGCTACCGTAGAGAGGATAAATAGTCCCAGTATATTACCTAGGGTAGAGATCGCTACGGCCCGCAGATCAAGACTCAGTCCATTGTGGATCGCCAACAGTATCGCAGCCCCAGGACTTACAATCGTAAAAAAGGCGATCACCACATAGGCGAAATAGAGATCAAGTGACATGAGTAATCCTTTGTTTTTGAATAATTGTACCATAGTTCTTATCCAAAAGTATGTCAATTTGTCATATTTTTACACAAAAATACTTTTTTGGGTTACACTTATGGACATGATATACAAAGGGCCAATATGAAAAAGATCGCTGATCTCCACGAGCATGATAAGCCTAGAGAGAAACTCGTAGCCAAAGGAGCAGCATCTCTCAAAAACGAGGAGCTCGTAGCGATACTCTTGGGCTCGGGCATACAAGGCAAGGATGTACGCAAATTAGCCAAAGAGATCGTCACTATGCTGGATAATGATTTCGAGAACCTTAGCCTCCAAGCACTCTGTGATATCCATGGATTGGGGATTGCTAAAGCTTCTCAGATCCTCGCTTCTATCGAACTCTCCAAGCGCTACCTGATACGTACCAACAAACGTATTACGGATGCAGCAGATGTCTATGAAGAGCTCAAAGCCTTTAGCAGTAAGTCTCAAGAGCATTTTCTGAGCATCACGCTGGATGGTGCTTCACATATCATCAATACCCGCACCGTTTTCATTGGCACTCTAAACCAGAGCCTCGTCCATCCTAGAGAGGTCTTTGCTGATGCTATTGCAGACCGTGCAGCAGGGATTATCATCGCACATAACCATCCATCGGGTACGCTAGAAGCGAGCAGGGCAGATATGCAGATCACCCAGAGGATCAAAGAGGTCTCTACCCTGGTAGGCATAGAACTACTCGATCATGTCATACTCTCTAAGCAGGGGTATTATAGTTTTGCTGAGGAAGGATTACTGTAGTGAGTGGGCGTACCTAAAACAGTGTCTCCTGCCGTGCCTCTTCAATCCGGATACTCTCCCAGAAGAAATCCACATGCTTTTCAAACAGGGTCACAGCAGAGGAGGTTGACTTTCCGTCTATCTTTAGCAAGACAACCTGCGACTGATAGAAAAAAAGAGGAGAAAGAAACTCATTGGCAAGGACAAGTGGGTCAGAAGAGCGTATGCGTTCCTCCTGCATCATCATAAAGAGTGCGGCAGAGAGCTTTTTGACATTTTGCTGATAGAAATACTCTAGATAGAGATCCCTTACCTTGATATTCTTATACATCTCTTGCATCAAAAGTTTAAAAAGTGCTTCATTTTTGCTGTCAAAGCTTAAAAGCTTGAAAGTCGTAGCTATATTCGACAAAAGTGCTTTTGGACGCTTAGAGAGCTCTTGAGGGTCCTTATCTTCAAATATTGTCACGATCGCAGACTCCATGAGATTACCAAGTAGGGCTTGGAGTATGTCGTCCTTTCCTTTAAAGTGATTGTAGAGAGCCCCAGGCTGTAATCCTACTGCTTTAGCGATGTCTCGTACACTTGTCTCTGCAAATCCAGACTTCCCAAAAAGGGTAAGGGATTTGGCAAGTATCTTCTCTTTTGTACCCATCTTTTTCATAATAGTTCCTCGTATGACGCCCAAGAGTAGGGCTGTAGGTGACATTATAGTGAACATTTGTTCATTTGTCAAGTCTTCAAGTCTATTAAATATGAACATTTGTTCATATTTAAGTTTACCTTCCTCTCAGTCAATGAACAATTGTTCACAAGAGTAATATAAAAGATCCATTTTATGGTGCCCTGTATAAATTATTTCTCCATTGTTCTATATTTGCCCCATATTCATACTAAATAATATTATATTTAAGACTATTGATATTAAATAGTATGCTAGTGAATGTTATTTGGGCGCTACTCCTACTGGGATTACTCTAGATAGTTGTATAAAGAAAGAGATGTCGAGAAGACATATCAAACATCCTAGGAAACATAAATACAGCTATAGCAGTAACCTTTTATCCTGAACAAAACCAACATGCGACTGATCGAAAAAAGCATGAGAAGGAACTCAGGAGAATAAATATATCTATATAGAAAAAAGAGCTGAGAGAATCACTAGGAAAATGAAGGTAGCATAAAGAGAAAAGAGGGACAAGGAGAGACAAGGAAACTTTAAATACTCTATTGGTTAACATAATATACACTATCACAAATATTACATATTCCGGAGCTGTACGTATAAAAGACTACTCTCTTACTGTATTTTCACCTTGTTACTACGTGTTGTATCCTGTTTCTTTGTCCAAGCGATATGTATCACTTTCTTTTGCTTTCTTGAATGAAACTGATCAAAAGGATGATGGTTGCGTTTACGCTTTACAAATACCGCTGGCGTACTGCTGCTATAATCATCGATCGTAGCAAACTCCCAGCCATTGTATTTGAGTGTACGAATAAGCTCACGCAATTTTGTGATCCCACTTGGCCCTCTAAACATATAATCATGTGCCAGCAGGATCATCTTACCGCTTCTTGCCATGCGCTTCTTGTTGTATCTATTTTCTATGCGTGTAACCATCCGTTCTGCACTATACGCAGGCTTTCCTGTGGCATGATCAAACTGCCACTCGATATCCCAACCATATATCTGATACCCTCTACTTACCAAAGCCTCATATTTTGGTATTTCTATCTTTCTTCTGGATTTACTCAAAGCATGATCATTTCTGTATACATAGGGTAGTCTCCAAACATTTCTTCCGGCAAGCCTTAGGTATTTTGCCCCACCGATAAGTATCTGTGCCCTATTGATATCATTGAGTACACGGGTCATATTACTGTAGTACCTGGTATATTTTCCATTGGCATGGGAGTAGGTGTGGTTAGCGATCAGGAGATTGGACATAGAGACAGCACGGTTATAGAGCCTCTTTCTTTTTTGAATATGTTTCCCTATAAAGAACATCGTGGCATCTACACCCTCCTCTCTCAAGACCCGTAATACATTCTCGGTACCGGTTAGTGGGCCATCATCAAAGGTCAGGTAGAGGATCTTTTTACGGTTTCTGTCCACTTTAACTTTATAGGTTTTTCTATCTATATCTCTTCTCTTTTTCGCCTCAGGTATAGACTTCCGTTGTAATGATCGCTTCTTTTTGACACTTCTTATCTCTCTACCACTCATGATATCCAGAGGATTTATACGCTGTGATTCTACCTCTGAAATTGCATAACTGCTGGCCATTGAGAAGGTACATGTAGCTGTATAGAGAAGTGATATACAGAGAATTCGCTTGGTGAAAATTATCATTCTAAGCCTATTGTAAATTTAATTTAAAAATTATAACAGAAAAAGTACATATTAATGAATAGAATATATATATGCTATGAAAATACCCAATAAATGGATTTCTATATACTATTTAATAGTTAATAATATGGAATTATTATGTGCTATTCTTAAGAGATATTTATTAATATATTAAATGCTCTTCTCTTTTGATAGCCTAAATAATGGCACCTTACACTATAATATCAATTATGGCAAAGAAAAAAAGAAAACATTTTATCAAGCTCAACAACAAAGTTCGTGAACTCTTTGGTAATCTCCCTTTTGATGAAGGTGTGAGCACGCTCTCAGATGATGAACTGTTAGAGTTGATACTGCTTTTGGATCTTGAAGTCTCTGCACTGGATCGAGAAGAGAACATTCGTGCCCTACGCCGTGTCTGGAGTGAAGGGGATTATCATTACCGTAAAGCGATCGTTGATCATCTCACAGGCAAAAAACCTCTCCCCACTCCCAGTAAACCGATACAATCTATCGACAAAGTGGACAAGATACTGGCACTGCTGAACCAGTTTGAACATAGCCGAGAGGAAGAACAAGCTGTTTTAGAGAGCTTCCTGGAGTTGCGACCGGTTAAGATCACTGCTGAGAAGATAGAGAACAAACTGACCTATATCAGACTGCAACAACGTGTCAAAACTCTGGAAAATGCACTGGAAGCTACGTTTACGAGCAGTAATGAGATGGAGTTTTATCATACCTATACCTTTGATTTCTCTCATGAATGCTTCACCAAGACCCTACTGACTCGCTCCTATACACTGGAGATGGCACCCCTACTCAAGCAGACTGATGAAAAAGTGATCGAGATACTCCAGGCGCTCAAGCAGACACTGATCAAAGAGAAATCCAAAGAGATCACCCACTTTGTGGCTACGCTCGCCCACAATCCCTATATGCGTGAAGAGGAAGCATGCGGTTATCTCCGTAAACTCCCGACGGACTGTGATCTCTACCACAGTCCTCTCTCATTGGATTTTCTTGAAAAAACCATTCAAAAGATCAACCCGGATTACTACCTTATAGAGAGTGGCGACCACTTTATCGTAGAAAAATCTAAAACGATCATGCTCTTTGATACCCCTATTCCCTACCGTGTCTCGGTCTCTTATGCCAAGCAGTATCTCTATACGTGTATCTGGAGAGGCGAGCCACTCCCTATCGCAGAAGATATGCGTAATCACCGTGAGATACTTACTTCCCATTTTACCATAACTGTTTCTTCTCTACAGGAAGAGCTTCGTCTGCTCGCGAAGGGGTTGGAGGTAGAGGATACCACGATAGAGCATTTTATCAAGCAGTTCCTTGAGCCACAGCTGGTCAGTGCAGGAAATCTTAAGATCAAAGAGAAGAGCCGCAAACGTATCCTCTATCATTTTGGTGAATACCTCAAACCACTCAAAGAGAAGAGGATGAGAGAAGAGCTGCTGGCAAAAACCATACGTGACTTCAAAAACCTCTTCCCTCTGGCACGCTCTCTCAAGCGAAAGATCACCTTTCATGCCGGCCCCACTAACAGCGGCAAGACCTATCAAGCGATGCAAAAACTCTCTACCGCCACCACAGGATACTACCTCGCACCACTCAGGCTACTGGCGTTGGAAGGCTATGAGAGTCTGCGTGAGCGAGGCGTGCCCTGCTCTCTGATCACTGGTGAAGAGGAGGTGATCGATGAGGAGTCTACCCATATCAGCTCTACCATCGAAATGCTCAATCTCTCTGTGGATGTAGATGTTTGTGTGATCGATGAGATCCAGATGATCAATGACCGGGATCGTGGATGGGCATGGGCCAATGCCCTCATCGGCGCTCCTGCCAAAGAGGTGATACTGACGGGATCAGCAGATGCAGTCACAGCAGTTTCAGAGATCGTAGCATATCTGGGAGAGGAGCTGGAAGTACTTTACTTTGAACGTAAAAACCCTCTAGAGGTGATGCATCGCCCCACTCCGATCAAACAGATAGAACCCAAGACCGCGATCATCGCATTTTCACGCAAAGAGGTACTCTCCTATAAACAGAGGCTCTCTGGCAGATATAGTGTCTCTGTCGTCTATGGTAACCTCTCTCCGGAGGTGCGTCGTGAAGAGGCTAGAAAATTTCGGGAGGGAGAAAGTGACATCCTCGTGGCAACCGATGCGATCGCCATGGGGCTGAACCTGCCGATCAAAACGATCCTTTTTGCCAGAGACAATAAGTTTGACGGACTGCGACGCAGAGAGCTCACCTCTACCGAGGTACTACAGATCTCTGGTCGTGCAGGACGTTATGGGATAGAAGAGCATGGTTTTGTCGGAGCCTTGGATGCCTCGGCACTGAAGACGATAGAGGAGCGTTTTCATAGCCCTCTTCCCGATATCGAACTACCCTTTTCTGTGATGGCAAGCATGGATCATGTACTGCTCATAGGAGAGATACTTGAAACAGAAAATCTTTTGGAGATTCTGGCGTTTTTTGCGGACAATATGGAGTTTGACGGCCCTTTTGTAGCTGCCAATATCGATTCTATGTTGGAGATCGCAGCGATCGTAGAGGAGTATGCTCTGGACTTACGTGCGAAATACCATCTCTCCTGTGCCCCTGTAAGTATCCGCTCTCCCTATATCGAGTCAGTCTTTCGCCGCTATCTCTCAGCACTGGAAAAAGACAAGGAGGTCTCCTATCTCCCTCCTCGTGACCTACCACCCTACGCACACACCAATGATGAGCTTCTCAATGCAGAAGACAGGGTTAAAGAGGTCTCTCTCTATCTCTGGCTTAGTTTTAAATTTGATGCATTCAAAGAGACCAGTAATGCAATAGAAGCCAGAGCACGCCTCAACCGCTTTATAGAGATCTCATTGCAAAAAGGGGACTTTACCAAAAAATGCCAACGCTGTGGCAAAGTCTTGGACTTTTCCTATCGCTTCTCTATCTGTGATGCCTGCTACACCAAAGGCAAACGGGGAAGCAAGAGTGAGAATGGAAGCCGAGGCGGGTATCGCGGTCGTAGAAAGAGATAAACGAAACGCTTACTTCAAAAACATTTGTACTGTTTTTTGTATACCTTCGGTAGAGGCTGCGGTGATTAATTTTAGACTTACAAAGGCGTCCAGATATGCCTTATTGTTCTTCTTGATCATCAGTGCCGGTACGGCAGTTT
>Ga0256844_10000105_pt1 | contig 34196 bp, 36 predicted proteins | sample MusselsmetaG_FD_189100 | JGI IMG/M metagenome (GOLD analysis project Ga0256844, IMG submission 189100) | Mussel associated microbial communities from hydrothermal vent at the East Pacific Rise, Pacific Ocean - Mussels | ecosystem: Host-associated > Mollusca > Shell > Unclassified ... | reverse complement strand
GCATCATCAAGCATCTGTTTATCTTGCTCTGCATGTGTATCTGCATCTACAAGAGTATCTTTAGCAGTTGCATCCACATTACCTCTAAATGCACCTGTCACTCCACTTATACCTGCGGCTAAACCTTTAGTCTCTCCATAAAAGATAGCTGCTGTTACAAATGGTACAGATATAGTTCCAATAATACCGGCTAACCCTGCCATATCTGCTTGTTGATACATAAACTCACTCAACTGTGTATAACCAAATGGCATACCAGCGTAGCTCACTATTGCCTGTTGAGCGTTTTGCGCAGTGTAATAAGAGATAATATTACTTACAAGCGCAAGTGATACTAAATTGAAGTTCATAGCGATATAACCCATAAAGAAGTTAGACACACCTTTAAACGCACCAAACCCCATAAATGTCATAACAATAATCATTAATGGAAATATCCCTAGCATCAACATCATAATGATAAATACAGCATTAGGAAGCATACGAGCCATCCACTCATACTTAGCTAATCCCTCAGTTCTCAAGTTTGCGATTGTTCTCTCGATAGCAATTTCTGTAGCTATTGCAACACCATCAACACCGATTCCCTCAGTTGCTAAATCTTTTGCATATGCTCTTGAAACAGCACCTGTTACCATAGCCTTACGAATATTACCAATGATATTCTGGTCCACTCCCGCATTTTCTCTCCATGCTTCATCAAAGGACGCACTATCAATATTAACATTAGGAAAATTTGCTTGAAGTACTTTCTTAAAACCATCTTCAAGTTCAGCTTCTACTCCAGCGACATAAGTAGTATATAAATTTGAACAAGAGTCTTCTGGTATATTTTGTCCTGTAGCATCCATAAAAGATACTCGTACATCACTAACATTCCCATCAAAATTAGCTGGATTATACATCTCTGGAAAAGTTTTACTCGGTTTTTCTAATTTTTTATGATTAGATGGTATTTTAAGGGCTTCTATTCTTAGGCACTGGCGAACATACTGTTTCATATTATAGACATGACTACTCAAATTAACATCAAGATTATCAAAAGTACTCAACACTAGTGCTTGCTGAGATATATTAGACATCTCTTGAAAACCTAGAGTTGAGAACTTATTTCCAACACTTGTAGCATCCCAACTATTATCTATCAAATCAATAAAAAGAGATACTAACATAGAAGAACTAGCCGGAATAAACGCTATCGCATAAGGAACATTATCTACCTTGCGATACCCTCCATCTGGCACTGAGTAGTTGATTAAGCCTTTATCGACTCGCAAATCTGTTATGTGGACATTAACCGTAGGGACAAAAAATAGAGAATATAGAGTGATAGGAGCAATAACGGCTTTTAAAATTTCCGTATAATCCCCATGTTGGAGCTTCCAACCAGAGACAACAATTGCCATTGTTACACCAACGCCCATGATTATATGAACTGATGGATCAGTTACTATATTATTTATAAATTCATAGATTTTAGAAATAGCAGTTACGTCCCCATATACATATATTGGAAACGCATTTACCCATGTAATTTCTGCGGCATTTAAACTAATAGCACTAAGAAGTATGAAAATTATAATTTTATACATTTTTTATCTCCCTCAATTAGATTGATTTGAGGGTCTATAATTTGTTTTTTAAACCTGGCTTTTAAATAATTGATATCCATTGTATTGTAAAAATTGAACTGCTCCCAGTGTGCAGTCTCTTTCGATAAAAATTCACTTATAATAATTTGATTGTAGATCACAAAAAAACTAAGTAGCTCTTCTTTGTTATATTTTATAGTATTGATAACTTGTACAGCATAGGATAGGTAGTTCTGGACACTTGGGATATGGCAAACTCCGTCTTTATCGATTGAATTAACTTTATGTTCCCAAAACTTCTTAAAAATCATTACCATTATCTCCAGAATCTGAACTCTAAAACTACTATGTATGAGATAGGTATTCAGATCTTTTGTACCAATAATTTGAATGTCACACTCCGGTATCTGAAGCTGATTATAAGGATTATGTCTAGGGTTAGATAGTGGTATTAGCTCTTTATTCTGAGCCTCAAGAGAAGGCTCCGAGATTACGCAGACGGTTCCAAACATATCTTTTATGTACTGTATCATTTCATTTCCTCCAGAATTCTCTCTGCATCACTTGAATCAATAAGCATATCTTCGCCACCAAATTTTTCCAACAACACATCTACATACTCTCTCGTATCTATACACTTATGTGTAAACTGATAGGCACCCATTCTCTCTGACAAGGTTGCATCAGATGGAAGATTAACACCATTAACCCCTGCATCTAACTCATCAGGATCACATGCACTAAAACTTATAACCTCTAACTCTTTGAGTGTTATGTCTGTACAATGTTCCCAATCTTTTGCAAATTGAGCTTTTGATTCTTCAACAATTATTCGTGTTGTTTTATCATCGTAACAGCAGTATCTAAATCGTCTTTGATAGGTGTTCCAAGCTTTATCACCCTCTTCAATAACTTCAATCAAGTGGCACATTCCATATTTCTTAGCGTGATAAGTGGCTTCGTGACGAGAGCCTTTTTCTTTCGCATCATCTAGGTCATTACATGTATCAATAGAAGATGCTAAGCTATCATACATCTGGCTACCAATAGAAAAAGCTAATCCCAACAATGGGTTTATTGCACCAAGAACCATACCTGTAAGATTCTTAGCGGACAAGAGAGAACTTGCATCACTAGAGGACGAACTAGCACCACTTCCTGAATCCCTACTCCCACTGCCCATCATACATGCGGCAAGCTGTAAGGTTGTCATTGCTGCTTTTATTTTAAGAGCTTTTTCTTTCGCTTCTTTCGCTGCGGCTTGCGCTTCACTTGAATCCATCCCTGTTTTATCAACATCATTAGCAATAACTTTAAGCGTAAGAACTCCCGTACCTATTCCATCAATAATAACCATATTGTCAACAATATCTGGGTTATTATTAACCATCTGAGTATATTCATCTTCTGCTATTGTAAAGATGTTAGTTTCATCATCTGCGGCATCTTCTCCACTACAAATTTCATCTACTTCATCACAAGGTTCCCCATCATCTTGATATTCTTCCACCATCTTACCAACATCAAGACCTGCACGAGCAGCACAAACAGCATATCTTGCTATCTCTTTAGCTGCTTCATTAGCTGCTGTTGCAGCCGCCTGACTTGCTGTTTGAGAAACAGTATCAGCTGCTCCGGCAGCACTCATCCCCCCTACTGCACTTAACGCAAACCCAGCAAGAACATATGGATCACTCATCCAGTCCCAATTTCCATCATCTGAACCATCTTGACAAAGCCCATGCCATCCAGACCATAGACCATTAATCTTATCATAGGCTTGAGCAACTGCCAACACTTCGCCAATACCACCTTGAAAGTTTTCAGACTGATAATAAACATCATTTTTTAGCCCACTAACATTGTAATCTTGGTACTCTTCTTTCCACGTCTTACAACTACCTATTTTTGTTGTTGTTTCGGTACATTCATATGTGTACTCCTCTTTAGTATAGACTCGTTTTCCACTCACATCACCTGTGTAGCCAAACGGTTGAGAGGATATAAGAGTACAAGTCTCTTCGGCTACCAAAAGTTGAGTTTGAGTAATAGATGCAAGCAAAAGAAAGCTTGAGAGTATGTTTATTATTTTTTTAAACATTTTGCGTGTTGAGTACCCAGTCTGCAATGTTTGCTAGTGGCCATTTTTTTCTTTTTCCGACCATTTTCCATTCTGGAATTATATTTTGATCTTTAATTGTTTTTTCCGGAAGTGCCTTTGCACCCCCAAACAGCTTATTTACAGCAGACGCAGATGATCCCCACTCTTTTGCCGCTTTTCCCATTGGTAGCTGCCAGACTTTATGTTTTTCGTACATTTTTTCAACCATAAATTCTTTTTCTGTCATATCTTTTCCTTAACTTGTAAAAACTTGCTAAACATTGTAATTATTGCACTTTTATTGTTAAATTCAACTTAATTACTTGCATTATCTTGCATTTATTTGCTTTTATCTTATTAAGAGTTGCCTGATTACTTGCATTATCTTGTATTTATTTGCTTTTTATCGTTAGTAATATATAATACGTTTAAAAATAGGATTAATTACATGCCTCAAGTTAACGACTTAATAGAAAAACTTATGGACTTTTATGGTGTTTCCTCAAATAATGAACTTGCTAATAAACTTGAGATGCAAGCTAGTTCCATCTCAAGCTGGAAAAATAAAAATTCGATAAATGCAATAAAAAAGAAATGTCGAGAACTTGGTATCTACAAAGAGATTTTTGAAAATGAAAAAAATGAAGAGACACCTACAGTGCCCGCTCAAATTTCAAAAGAAGATATAAATTGCAAATTATTTTTATTTAAAAGACGATCACTTGTTTACATATACTATTTATTACAAAAACAAGACATAAACAATGCTATAGATTACTTTCAATGGCAAGAGCAAAAAGATGAGTCAAATATGTTTAAAAATTTTATAAATGATTGGTGGCATGATCTTAAAAATGAAAATGTTTCATTTTCATTTAATCGTAACGAGGCAGATCAATATATCAGTAACTTAATTAAAATCGACGAGCTTGACTATATATTTCAAAATAAAGATGTTTTTCTAAAGTCAATTATTTTCATCACAGATCAAAAAAGATAACACTTTTAAAGATTCATACTATCTAGTCTACTCTCTAAATTATTGAATTTTTTTGCACTTAGTGGTTCGCCTGTACCTTTAACCAGATTCCGTAATTTACTTATATCACTACTTGCAACACCTATAATTGTTGCAGCTTCTAACTGAGTGATATTATTTTCATTTATATAATTTTCAATTTGTCCAAGTAGTGCTTCAGCCCTTGTTTCAGATATTTCGGAATTACTGAAACTTACGATTTCAAGCTTTTGAAACTCTTGAAATGCCAACATTCTCAATGCTTGTATTTGAGTGAGCAATACAATAATTAATGCTACACCTTGAAGCAGCATGATGAAAATATTTTCAGTTGTACTTTTTAATTTTGAATCATTAATTAGTAAATTTTTTTGTGTGTTGATCGCATCCCTAAAATGAGCAGTGTTCTTTTTTATAGTTCCGGCCCAATCAGTTTTAAGATATCTGTCTTGTAATTTTTCACTATGTTTTATCTCTAGGCTATTTAACTTGCTAATCTGAGTATTTACATTCACCAACCTTATCTCATTCACGAGAGGCTTACTGAGTTCCGTTAATGGCACTAGGATAACTATACAACTCGCAAAAAAAGCAAGGACTATTTTTTTATTTAACCATAGCCATAATGTCGCTCCCTCAATTGTAATACTCCACATATAACCAATAACTTCATCTGTTTGTTCTATCCAAAATGGTATCGAGTGAGCTTGGAGTAAAACTGTACATATTATCACTATTAATATTGTTAGATATCTTTGCATTTAATTTCCTTTTATTTTTTTAATACTGTTTTATCTTGAGGCTATTATGTAGGTACCTCTGGATATCTAACTAGAACCGCGCTCCAGTACTTTAGAGGTAAAGTGCTTCGTTCCTCAGCCTCAAGTACTATTACCCTTATAGATCTAATGACACCATCAACTTTTTTAACTAAAATCTTGATTATTTTGGAGTACCTTTTTACTGTTCTTGGGGAGATGTCCGCTTGTTTAGCGATGTTTTCGTAGGTTAATTTAGTTTTATGTCGTAACACTACTTCGATAGCTACTTTAATCTTAGCAGCTGTCTTTATTCGTTTAATATCTTTTGTCCGTGTTGCAGATTTACTTTGTCGTCTGGAGACTTCTTTTATATAATTTGTTGGAGACATATTAGCTATCTTTTTAAACTTCATCGCTCCAGCTCTGTACTTACGAGCTGCTTTAAAATTATTCTTATTCTCTTCACAAAATGCTAAGACTGACTTGATAATTGCTTTTGGTTTTATAGGATCATCAAACTGTTCATTGATAAGCTCTGCACGCTTCTGTAGCTTTTCTTCTAAATCTTTATGCTTTGCCACTTTATATCCGTAGAGCCTTAACTGGTTAAACAGATCTATATGTCTGCTTCCCATACTCTCATACTCAGATAATTCTGTAGCTACAGCAATCTTGTATTTTTCTTCTCTTATGATGAAGTCTTTAAAATCTTCTAAGTCGTACGCAAGATCATTATATGTAATCCTATATAGTTCACTATTTAAAAAATTCTTTGTCTGGTGGTTTTGATATGCTTGGTCTGCACCTATAAGAAGCTTAATACTATCAACTATGGTTTTATAGTACTTGACAGCTTTTCTATTTCTCTTTGATACTGGAACATTAAGTAGCCATACCAGGTGAGCTTTGTCATTATCTTTATTTAGTGTTTGTATAGTTGGTGTTGGAAGACCAATAGCATTCCATTCTGTAAGTAACTCTTCGTCATCTATATCCATGATGATAGCGTTGAAGTGTGTATCAGTATTTAGTTGTATCTGTTTATATTTTTGAGGATTCTTTTTAAGATATTTAATTGGTAGGATATTCATATATCCGTAGTTATGGTAGAGTCTTATCTTATTGAAGCGGTTAAGTGTTTTGTTAAGTTGGTTTTGTTTTTGAAAATCTCTCACTATCTCTTAGCATTTGGATTGAGAGTAAAGAAGTATAGAGGGCAAAACTATAGCTCTGTTAGATTGCTTTGCGCAAAGAGTTCTCACTCTTCGCAACTACAGATTTTGCCCTCTGCGCAAAACAATCAAGAAATTACTCTGTGTAAGCAAGCTTGATATCCTACACACAATAATTTAAATGTGCAGAAATTATAATAGTTTTTGAGTTTTTTTGCCTGAGTAGTTTTAGTGTTTCTTTTTTTAGTATTTTATTTCATAATTTTTCATATTGTTTCAAATATTAGTATAATTTAATTAGCATAGAGGTTTATACTTAAATCTTAAAATTAATCTTAAAAAGAATTTAATATTAAGTTTGAATGGTTGTAGTTAAAATGTAGTAAAAAAGTAATTTTTGAGTTTTCTTAAAGTGAGAGTTAAATCTCTTGGGGTCCCGTTATTTAGGGATGGTGCGGATGAAAGGACTTGAACCTTCACACCTTGCGGCACCAGATCCTAAGTCTGGCGTGTCTACCAATTTCACCACATCCGCGCACGTTGTAGAGTATTTACTGTCACTTCTGACATCATAACATAATATTTTGTTAAGTGGTACCCCCTAGACGATTCGAACGTCTGGCCTACGCCTTAGAAGGGCGTTGCTCTATCCAGCTGAGCTAAGGAGGCATATATACGACTAAAAAGGTGGTACGCCCGATAGGATTCGAACCTATAACCCTCGGAGCCGAAATCCGAAACTCTATCCAGTTGAGCCACGAACGCTACTACATATTAGTTATTAGTATTTATTAATTTTTATATTTATTGTTATGGGGTGGGATACGGGATTCGAACCCGCGACCCCCGGCACCACAAACCAGTGCTCTAACCAACTGAGCTAATCCCACCATAGTTAAGTCTAAATATAAATCTTGTAATTTAAAAGTGGTCGGGGTGAAAGGACTCGAACCTTCGGCCCCCTGGTCCCAAACCAGGTACTCTAACCATACTGAGCTACACCCCGACCTACGCAAAAACCAAACACTAGTGCTGATTAATGAGCCGGAATTATAGTCAATAACTTATAAAATGTCAATAGTTTTTTGGTAATTCTTTTATATATCTCTATTTTTTAGTATAATCACTTCACAACAAATAGGAATTTATTATATGAAGATAGCTAGGTTTAGTAGAATTGGATTTATTTTAGCCGCAGCAGGTAGTGCTGTTGGACTTGGAAATATATGGAAGTTTCCATATATAGCAGGTGAGTATGGCGGTGGTGCATTTGTTCTTATTTATCTTGCAACTGTTCTACTTATAGGCTTTTCAATCATGATAGCAGAGATGCTCATCGGTTATCTTGGAAGAAAAGATACTGTAACTTCTTTTGAAGATTTAGCTCCAACACATAAAAACTACTGGAAACTTGGTGGATTCCAAGGTTTAGCCGGTCTTTTTATTATGATTTTTTACTCAGTAGTAATTGGTTGGATTTTCAACTATATAGTAACTTCTCTTACCTCTTTACCTGCTACAGTTGCTGAGGCAGAAACAACTTTTAATGCCATGCTTCATACTGATGTTTTTACCCAGCTTTTTTATCACACACTTGCGTTTATATGGATAACTTATGTACTCACAAAAGGTATAAAAGGTGGTATAGAGAAGATGAATCTAATTCTTATGCCTACTCTTATGATTATCCTAGGCGGTATGTTTATCTACGCCACAACCTTAGGTGCTTTTAGCCAAGCAGTAAGCTTTATGTTCTCTCCAGATTGGTCTAAGATAGATGCCGATGCTTTTGTAGTAGCCGTAGGTCATGCATTTTTTACTCTTTCTCTTGGTATGGGTGCTATCATGACATACTCTGCTTCAATGGAAAAGGGTTCAAACTTAGTTAAAAATGCTTTTTGGGTTGTATTTTTAGATACTGCAATCGCTATTGTTGCCGGTCTTATGCTATTCACATTCCTTTATCAGTACGGTTCAGGTCCTGCAAAAGGTCCAGGTCTTGTATTTATCTCTCTACCTGCTGCGTTTTATGAGATGGGTATCATCGGAAATGTATTTGCAATTCTGTTTTTCATAGCACTTGCCTTTGCCGGACTAACATCTTCGGTATCTCTTGTTGAACCAATGGTACAGTACTTCATCGATAGATTTTCATGGAGCAGACTCAAAGCTTCTATTTCAATGGGACTTTTCTTTTATCTCATAGGTATTATAGCTCTACTCTCCAATATAGATGGATACAAAGAAGCTCTCACCTGGGGAGGTAAAAACTTCTTTGATTGGGTAGATTATTTTACAGCAGCTATTATGCTTCCTCTTGGTGGACTTATTATGGCTGTTTTTGTTGGTTTTATAATTGAGAAACAGAGAGTTGAGTCTGTCTTAAGACCTCAACTCGGATTTGCCTTTGACGCTTGGTACTTCTCACTCCGTTACATTACACCAGTAGCTATGTTTATAGTAATGCTCTCTCTGATGGGTATTTTATAAAGTGAGTGAAATTGAAAAAAAGTGTAAAGAGCTTTTAACTCTCGAGGGTATCGACATAAACTCTGAGATAGATTTTGATGTAAATAACAAAATGCACACTCTTAGTTTCAAATACATCATCGAAACATTTATGCAAGCATCAAATGAATCACAACTGGTTTTTCTTACAGCTTTACAAAAGTCTATAGATGCTAAAGATATGGGTGTTGATAGATTTTTTGAGGGGATGGGTCAACTTTTACTGATGACCCACCTTTCTGATAAGATAGAAGTCTAGATTCACTAACTCAAATGAGTTAGCCTTTAGTCGCCACAGCGGCGCAAGCGAAGTAAAAGAGATTACTCTCTTTTATGGACTATTAAAATTGAATCATTCCGTTTACTGGACTTGATGCTGTTGCATAAGGTTTTTTAGGAATTCTTCCTGCCAAATAAGACATACGACCAGCTCTTACAGCGTGCTTCATAGCCTCAGCCATTATCATCGGGTTTTGAGCCTGAGCGATTGCTGTGTTAGTTAAAACACCATCAGCACCTAACTCCATTGCATAAGCTGCATCACTCGCACAACCGATTCCAGCATCAACAATAATAGGAAGATTTACAGCTTCTCTAACAAATACAATGTTATACGGATTTTGAATACCAAGACCTGAACCAATAGGAGCAGCGAGAGGCATAATAGCGTGAGCACCAGCATCTTCTAAACGCTTCGCCATAATCGGATCATCTGAAGTATATGCCATGATAGTAAAACCATCTTTAGCTAAAACTTTACAAGCTTCGATAGTCGCTATTACATCAGGGTAAAGAGTTTTAGTAGTATCACCAATAACCTCTAACTTGATTAAATCAATGCCTGTAGCCTCACGTGTAAGTCTAAAAGTAGTGATTGCTTCCTCTGCAGTTACACATCCAGCAGAGTTTGGTAAAAATTTTACATTTGTTCCAGCAAAAGTATCTCTTAAATTCTCTTTATCAGGGTCTGTAATATTCAAACGACGAACAGCAACTGTAATAAGCTCACTTCCAGATGCAAGAGTTGCTTCTTTTGTAGTCTCAAAAGAGTCATATTTTCCACTTCCAACGATTAAACGTGAGCCAAGGGAATATTTTCCAATTTTTAGTATATTATCCACTTAAAATCCTATATTTATAATTATTATTTGATTTATAGCATAAGCTATCTTATAAGTTGCCTATTCCTTCTATCAAATCATCTGGCGTAAGAGAAAAATCAGCACCACCATAATTTTGTACCAACATCGTATGTGCCAATGAACCATTTATCGCAGCGTTTAATGCACTGTAGCCCTGTGCTAAAAGTGCACCCACTAGACCACTTAGTACATCTCCGCTTCCACCTTTAGCGAGAGCTGAAGTCCCATGAGGGTTAATATAAAAGCTATCTTCTTTAGCAATGATTACATTAGCTCCTTTTAAAAGAAGTGTTACATTAGGATATTTTTCACAGAACTCTTCACTATATTTAAAACGATTATTTTGTAACTCTTTGATACTTATATCTGCTATACCAGTCATATGCAAAAGGGAGATAAACTCTTTAGGATGAGGAGTAATAACTACATTTTCTCTTTGTAAAATCTCTAAAAGAATTTCCATATTAAATATATCTGCATCAACAATCATAGGAAGTGAATTATTCAAAAACTCTTTGAGCTCCTCAGGAGAAAAATCAACTCCAAGTCCCATTCCACAAGCTAAGGCAGTTACATTTGATGGTTTAGTTTGTGAATGCATCAAAGAACATGGCATATTATAAGGCTCCTCAAAACTCACCAATGTAACTAAACCACTTCCAAATTTAAGAGCAGACAAGCCACTTATCATGCTTGCTCCATGTTTATTTCCACATGGAATAGCAAGATGACCATAGCTTCCTTTATGAGTATTTTTTTGATTTCTATACGGTAGTTCAATATCATCTAAATCAAGTACATTCCATTGTGATGGAGTCTCATAAACACCTCTTGTAATCCCTAAATCTAAAACTTTTATATCTCCAACAAACTCTTTTGCACTATCACTAAACATAGATTTTTTCAATGCTCCCATTGTTAAGGAGACATCCGCTACAAAAGTATTCTCATCACACTCGCCATTTACTTTAAGCCCAGATGGAATATCACAGGCAATTTTAAAAGCTTTTAGTCTATTTATCGTCTGCATCACTGCGTTTGCTTCATAGTTAAATTCACCTTTAAAGCCAGTTCCTACAATTGCATCTACTAAAACATCACACTCATTAAGCTCAATACTAACTTTAATGCCGATTGCGTGAACTCTTTTGTTTTGAAGTATTGCCATTGGAGATTTTGGTTCTTTAACAAAAAATATATGAACATCATAGTCACCGTGCAACAGACGTGCTAAAGTGATTCCATCAGCACCATTATTTCCACTTCCACAGACAACTATAATTTTAGAGTTTTTGGTAAATTTTTGATGAATGAATCGTGCAATACCATTAGCAGCATGCTCCATCAAAATATCTTCACTAAGTCCAAATTCATCGTAACAGCGCTTATCTAATCTAGCCACTTCATCATATAGTTTTTGCATAAGAAATCTCCTACTTTGGTTATTATAGTATAATCACGTTATGAATTACAAAAAAATTGCGCAAGAAACTTTAAATATTGAAGCCCAAACTCTTCTAAACGCAGCTGCAAACATGAATGATGTTTTTGATAAAGCAGTAGATACTATTCTTAAATGCAGTGGAAAATTAGTTATTACCGGTGTTGGAAAATCTGGTCTTATCGGTGCTAAAATGGCAGCAACTTTTGCTTCAACTGGTACTCCTAGTTTTTTCTTACATCCTACAGAAGCACTTCATGGTGATTTAGGGATGATAAGTCCAAATGATGTGGTTATTGCTATCAGCTATAGTGGTGAAAGTGAAGAGTTAAGCTCGATTTTACCGCATATTAAACGTTTTGGTACTCCACTTATTGGCATGACTAGAGATAGAAATTCTACTTTGGGTCAACACAGTGATTTGGTTATTGATGTAGTTGTTGAAAAAGAGGCCTGTCCACTTGACATCGCTCCTACGAGTTCAACTACTCTGACTTTAGCTCTTGGTGATGCTCTTGCAGTCTGTCTGATGAAAGCTAGAGATTTTAAAAAAAGTGATTTTGCTTCGTTTCATCCTGGTGGTGCTTTAGGAAAACAGCTGTTTGTAAAAGTATCTAACTTGATGCAGAGTAAAAATCTACCAATTGTAGACAAAAACACAAAAGTAAAAGATGCAATCCTTCAAATTAGTGAAGGTCGTTTAGGTACTGTTTTAGTAACTGATGAAAATGACAAACTTATAGCACTAGTAAGTGATGGGGACATTCGTCGTGCACTCTTAAAAGATGATTTTTCACTTGAAGAGAATGTTTTAAAATATGCAACAATGAACCCTATGACTTGTGAAGATGAAGATATGCTAGCAAGTGAAGCACTTGTTTTGATAGAAGAAAAAAAGATACAACTTTTAGTAATTACAGATAAAAAGAAAAATATTAAGGGCGTACTACATATTCATACGCTCATAGAAAAAGGAATATCATAACATTATGATGATGAGATTAAACAAATATATCGCGCACCACTCAAGCTACTCAAGAAGAGAAGCAGACAAAGTCATCCAAGATGGCTACGTGAGAGTAGACGGTGAAATACAAGAGAACCCTGCAACGCAGGTCGATGAAAAAGAAGTAGAAGTTTATGTAAGTGGAAAACAAGTAACTCCAAGAGATAAATATACAGTAATCGTTTACAACAAACCAAAAGGTGAACTTGTAACAAAGAGTGATCCACGTGGAAGAAAAACTATCTATGACACTTTAGGTCATAAATATAAGCATTTTATTCCAGTTGGACGATTAGACTACGCAACTGAGGGAGTTTTACTTTTAACAGATGCTTCAAAAGTTGCAACTGCACTTATGGATTCAGGACTAGAAAGAGTCTATAAAGTAAAAATCAAAGGTGAAATAACGCCAGAGATAGAAGCTGCGATGATGAATGGTTTAGAGTTAGCCGATGCAACTGCAGGTGGGCACTCTCACTCGAAAGTAACATCAATGACTTTTGCACCATTTATAGGTTATAAAATTCAAAAAAATGAGCATAACTACTCTGTTTTAAAAATAGCAATTTCTGAGGGTAAAAACCGTGAGATTAGAAGATTTTTTGCTCACTTTGGAACTGAAGTAGCTGACCTTAAACGTCTTAGTTTTGCAGAGGTAGAACTCAACAATCTTCCAACTGGAAAATCAAGATTTTTAACAAGAAGTGAATACTCTTCACTTTTTACATTTATGAAAGCTGATGAAAAACTTGCTCGCGAAAAAGCTGGCAGTAAGGCTAAAGGCAAAAAGTAAATTGAGTGACTTTACACAATTTTTACGACCTACTGCGTTTGATGAGTTAGTTGGGCAAGAACACCTAAGTGAACCAAATGCACCTCTTCGCAGACTCTGTGAAAAAGGTGTTTTAGGACATAGTTTTCTTTTTGGTCCTGCTGGCTGTGGTAAAACATCTATAGCCCGTATCATCGCCAAAACTATGGAACTTCCTTTTTATGAGTTCAATGCAACTTCACTAAAAGTAGAACAACTTCGTAAAATATTTGAACAGTATAAAAATGCACTCCAAAAACCACTCATTTTTATAGATGAAGTACATCGTTTAGCAAAGAATCAGCAAGAAGTTCTCCTTCCTGTCATGGAAAACAATAGTGTTTTAATCATAGGTGCTTCAACTGAAAATCCTTTCTTCTCACTTACTTCTGCCATACGCTCACGTTCAATGCTTTTTGAGCTGAAGCATATCTCAAACGCAGCTCTATCAACTCTTTTAGAAAAAGCTATAAATGCAGGTAAACTAAACTGTGATGATGAAACGCAAGAGTATTTAGTTGCAACAAGTGGTGGAGATGCTCGCGCAATGCTAAAACTTTTGGAATTTGCTTCAAATCTTGATAGTAACATTACACTACAAAACCTCAAATCACTTCGTCCAAATGCTCTTCAAACAGGAAGTAGTGAAGCCGGTGTTCATTATGATTTGTCATCTGCTCTTATCAAGTCTATCAGAGGTTCAGATGCAGATGCAGCTATCTATTATCTCGCTCGTCTTATTGAGGGTGGAGAGAGTGCTGAGTTTATTGCAAGAAGGCTTGTCATTTTAGCGAGCGAAGATATTGGTAACGCAAATCCTCAAGCTTTGACTTTATGTACCTCCACTATGACAAGTGTTAGTAAAATCGGTTACCCTGAAGCGAGGATTATTTTAGCTCAAGCAGTAGTATATCTCTGTGCTTCTCCAAAATCCAACTCATCATACTTAGCAATAAACGCAGCAATAAAATCCGTAAAAAATGGCACTATTTTAGATATTCCAAACAATATAAAACAGCAAAGTAAAGACTATTTATACCCTCATGACTTTGGTGGCTACATTAGACAAACTTATTTATCAGAGCCCTTGGAGTTTGTAGAGCTCAAAAGCATAGGATATGAGCAAAAAATGAAAGAATGGATGCAAAAACTTAAGAATTTAAAATAATTTAAGGTATGATAGATAACTAAAATTTACAATTAGGTTTATATATGGATATCTCATCAACTACAAATACGGTAACAATCACAGGAAACATCAAAAGTGTTAATGACTTTCAGTCTATCAAGACAACGATAGATTCACTCAAAGATTCAAGTTCAATTATCACTCTTGATATCCAAAATTCTATCTCGATTACCTCTTCTGTAATTGGCTATCTCAATAAACTTGTGCTAAAAGACGCTATTAATTTAAACATGAAAATTGGTGATGCCCAATTAATGCACCTTCTTGAAGACTTAAACCTAACAGCTACATTTAAAGCTAGAAGGAGATAGTTATGACAATCAAAAGTAAATTAAATCTTGTAAATGTACTAGTAATATCATTCTCTTTAATAATTATATTGCTAACTATATGGAAAGCTTCAGAAGAAAGAACAATTATTACTCAAGCTAAAGAGCTTAATATTCTCTCTATAAAACTAAGCCATCTAATTCATGAAACGCAAAAAGAGAGAGGGGCTAGCGCAGGTTTTCTTGGTTCTAGAGGAACAAAGTTTACAGAAATTTTACCAAAACAGAGAGCTCTTACAAATACAAAAAACACTAAATTAACAGAATATATCAATACTCTTAACTTAAACTCATTTCCTCAAACACTCCAAGAAGAGATTTCTGCCTTTAAAGCTGATATTAGTAAGATTAACAGCATTAGAAATAGAGTTGATTCTTTAAGTATTAGTGTTAAAGATGAAGTTGCTTACTACACTAAAATGAATGCAAAGATATTAAGGATTGTATCACTCACTGCAAAACTTGCAGACACACAAGAGCTTATTAAAGCACTTGATTCATATACTAACTTTTTAAAATCAAAAGAGAGAGCCGGTGTTGAGAGAGCAGTTTTAAGTGGAACATTTGCCGCTGATGAATTTGCAAATGGAATGTTTGCAAAGCTTATCACTCTCATTGCTGAGCAAAATGCGTACATGGACTCTTTTTTAAGTATGGCTACAGATTCATCTGAAGCATTTTACAAAGCAAAGATGAATTCAGCAGTTGTTGATGAAGTAAATAGCATGAGAAACAGAGCTATATCTAAATCTATCGAAGGTGGATTTGGTATAGACAGTGTTCACTGGTTTAAAACAATCACCAAAAAAATTAACCTTTTAAAAGCTGTTGATGATGAACTTGCAATCCAAAATACACACTTACTCCAAGAGGTTGAAAGTGCATCTAAAGTAAATGCCATAATTTCTGTCACTGGTTTCGCTACATTTGCTATTTTCTTAACAAGTGTACTAATCTTTGTTAGTAGAGGAATTAACAAAAATGTAAGTAAAACTCTGCAAAATATCAAGCATGTATCAAGTAAGCTTGATTTAACTCACGAAGTTAGGGTTGAAGGTCGTGATGAGATTGCACATATTGCAGGCGCACTTCAAGATATGGTTAGTGCGTTTAGAACTACAGTTGAGCACTCACAAAATGTATCTTCTGCTACATCAACTGAAAGTCAAAAATTAAATGGGGTTGTTGGTGAGCTTGCAAGTAATGGAGCAATTGCCGATGAAAGAATCAAAGATATCAATACACTTGTAGCTAATATTGGAGAGAGGCTAGATGATGTTGAGCACGCTTCAATCACAGTATCAGAAGATTTAGATAGTACATTTAATGTTTTAGATGGTTTTGTAAGTAAACTTAGTTCTGTTGTTTCAGATATTGAAGAGGGTACTCATCGCCAAGAAGAGTTAGTTACAAAAGTTTCTTCACTTACAGAGCAGGCTAAAAATATTAAAGATGTTCTATCTATCATCTCAGATATTGCAGACCAGACAAACTTACTTGCTCTAAACGCAGCTATTGAAGCAGCTCGAGCAGGTGAACATGGTCGTGGTTTTGCTGTTGTTGCTGATGAAGTTAGAAAACTAGCTGAGAGAACACAAAAATCTCTAAGTGAAATTAGTGCAAATGTGAACCTTATTACTCAAAATGTTGTTGAAATTTCTGAAGAAACTAATCAGACTTCACAAAGTATGCACACTATTGCTGAATCAGCGCAAGAGCTGATAATATCGTCTGAAGAGACAAAAGAGAACCTTTTAGAAACTACAAAACAGTCAAAAGATGTTATGAATCAAAGTATTTATATCGCAACAAGAACAAAAGAACTTATATCCCATATGGATGAAGTTATTATAATTTCAGAAAAAAATGTTGCGCACAGAGAAAATGTAGAAAATGTTTCAAAATCATTAACAAGTGATGCTCAAAAACTAAAAGCAGAGCTCTCTAAATTTACAATATAAACGGATAAGTACGAAACATGCCAAAAGAAGTAAAAAGGTTCAAAGAGCTTCAAGAGAAACATGAATATAACTCCTATCAAGAAGATTTAGCTTTTGCAAAAGAGTTAAATATTCTTAGAAATGACTTTTATTATCAGATGATAGACTCTAATCATATCTCTTTAGTTGACTTTTTATATCAGCCCTTGGATGTCATTAGTGGTGATGCCTATACTGCTCGGCGTATTGATGAACATCGAACTTTTTATCTTATTGTGGATGGAATGGGCAAAGGTCTCTCTGCCTCACTCACAGCTATGATTATGACCTCTTTTATAAATCATCTTATAGATAAGATGATTTTACATGAGAGTTTTTCATTTGATATACTCATCAAAGAATCTATGGCTTACATGAAGCCTATTCTCTTAGAAGAAGAGTCTGTAGCTGTTGACTATATCCTTTTTAACTCTGCTTATGACACTCTTTCATTTGCTAAATTTGCCATGCCAGCATCTCTTATGCAAGACAATGAGCATAATATAATTAGAATTAAATCAAATAATCCTCCTCTATCTAAGTATGAAACAACATATAAAATAGATGAACTTAAAGTAAAAGACATATATAAATTTCTATTTTTCAGTGATGGCATAGTAGAAAATATGACATCAGATAACACAAGTACATATGCAGACTACATAGAAGATGATTTTAAAGATAGTTTTACAAGAGAGAATTTAAAAACAAAATTTTTTGAAAGAATTGATAAAGCGGAAGATGATATTACCCTTATTTTTATAAATCGTATACCATTTGAAAAGGCAATCAACTATGAAAAAAACTTCAGCTCTACACTGGATGATGTTGAGAATGCAAGTGAATGGTACGAAAAGATATGGAGTCAACTCAGCGAAGATATGGAGACTACTTATAAAGCAGGTATTGTATTTACAGAGCTCTACATGAATGCTTATGAACATGGAAATTTAGGAATTAATTCTAAAACAAAACATAAACTTTTAAAAAATGATACTTACTTTGAAACTCTTAAAAACAAAGAAGCTAATTGCACTAAAAAGATAAATGTAAAAGTTAGTCAACTAAAATGCATAAATTCTTCATTTATTATCACTCAAATCACAGATGAGGGTGAAGGTTTTGACACTCAAATACTGAGTGAGATATTCAGAAACTCTAAAACCTTTAATGGTCGTGGTGTTTTTGTTTCAAGAAGTAATTCTTTAGGAATATACTACAACTCAAAAGGAACAAGAGTCCTGTATCTACATAAGATTTAAAGAGCCTTTTAGTTATAATTACGAAAAAAATTAAGGACTTATTATGTCTAAACCATCTGTTACAGATCAAGAGGCTCTTGATTATCATGAGTTTCCAAAACCTGGAAAAATTTCAGTAGAAACTACAAAACCAGTTGCAACTCAAAAAGATTTATCATTAGCATACACTCCCGGCGTTGCAGTTCCATGTCTTGCAATAGAGAAAAACCCTGAAGATGCTTATAGGTATACAGCAAAAAGTAATCTTGTAGGAGTTATTTCAAATGGAACTTCTGTTCTTGGTCTTGGTAACATTGGAGCTCTTGCTTCTAAACCAGTTATGGAAGGTAAAGGGGTACTTTTTAAAAGTTTTTCAGGACTTGATAGTTTTGATATAGAAGTAGATACTGAGAGTATCGATAGATTTTGTTCAGTTGTCTCAGCCATCGCTCCAACATTTGGCGGTATAAACTTAGAGGATATAAAAGCGCCAGAGTGTTTTGAAATAGAGCGTCGCTTAGTTGAAGAGCTTGATATTCCTGTTATGCATGATGACCAACACGGTACCGCTGTTATCTCAGCTGCTGGTATTATAAACGCATGTAAGGTTACTGGTAAATACACACAGCATCTAAAAATTGTAGTCGTTGGCGCTGGTGCTGCGGCAATATCATGTGCGAGACTTTACCGTGAACTTGGTGCGGATGAGATATACATGCTTGATTCGAATGGTCTCATACATGATGGTAGAAGTGATCTCAATGAATATAAGCGTGAGTTTGCCGCGAAACACTATATGCCACGTAATGAAATATTTGAAAATGCAGATGTCATTCTAGGACTTTCAAAACCAGGTTCATTTACAGTCGAAGATGTAAAATTGATGGATAAAGATCCTGTAATCTTTGCTCTGGCAAATCCAGTACCTGAGATTTATCCAGATGAGATTAAAGCTGTAAGACCTGACGCTATTGTTGCAACTGGAAGAAGTGATTTTGACAACCAAGTGAACAATGTTCTTGGTTTTCCATTTATATTTCGTGGAGCGATGGATGTAAGAGCAAAAAAGATAAACATGGAGATGAAACTAGCAGCTTCTAAAGCCTTAGCACTTTTAGCGATACAAGACGTTCCAGAATACATCAATGAACTTTATGGTAAAAAACTTAAATTTGGTAAAGATTATCTAATTCCAAAACCATTCGATAAGAGACTTATTGTTGAAGTATCTAGTGCTGTTGCTCAGGCTGCAATAGAGAGTGGTTCATCAAAGATGAAAGATTTTAATCTAAAAGCTTATAAAAAAGAGTTGGCAATAATACTCAAAGAGTCTTAGAAAGAGCGTAAAACTTACGGAGTCCAAGCTTCGCCTTACTATCTAGGTTGTAAGAGATGGACTTTAAATACTCTAATATATCTTCTTCTTTTACAGATGTTCGAAGTGAGGCTTGTTTTAAAATATAACGAGGAATTCTTACTCTGCGTTTTAAAAATTGCTTCTGTATCTCTTTATATACTTTTTTGTCTTTGTGATAGCATAAAAGTGCAAAGACAAAAGAAGAACCATATTGCTGATTCCACTCACCTGCTAAATCTACGTGAGGCTTATCTTCAAGGTAGTATCTAAGTGCTTTATCCCCAATAAGAACTTCACCTTTGACATTTAAAATACGAGCTAAAATATTTGAGGAGGCTGACTCTGCATCACTTTTATTTTTTGCAGATGGAATTACTAAAACAGATTTAACATCTTTTTTTGCAACGATTCCCAACTCTACGTGAGGATATTTTTGAGCACTAATACTAGAGATAAATGCAGCATCAACTCTACGAGATAAAAACTTTTTGTTTATCTGGGCAGGTACACCACGTTTATAATGCATACTTGCACTCTGTTGGCTACTTTTTGTAAAGCGTTTCATAAAAACATGAAAAGGCAGCAAGTTAAGATATTCTATTTTTCCAAAAACCATGTGAAATTATACAGCACTTAGCTTATTTAGATATAATCGCCTTAATTAAATATGTTAGGAGTCTGCTTAATGGTAAGAGTAGAATTTTTAGGCCCAATACAAAAAGAAGCGCTAGAGTTGGATATAAACAACTTAAACGAATTAGCAACAATTTTACAAGAAGATAAAGAGATGACTGAGTGGTTAACTAACTGTGCAGTAGCAGTTAATGACACGCTAGTATCGTCACTTGAAGCTCCACTAAAAGATGGAGACAAAATCTCACTACTTCCACCAGTTTGCGGAGGCTGAGTTTGCTAAGTCTATATGATGGTGCCTTAGATGTACCTACAATTTTAAAAGATTGGTACATAGAAGAAGCTACAAGTAACTATGGTGCTTATATTCCATTTGTTGGAACTGTTAGAAGTGAAGATGGAATAGATGGACTTAGCTTTGATATCTATGAACCTATTTTAGAGTCTTGGTTTAAAGCTTGGCAGGAAAAAGCTAAAGCACAAGGTGCTGTGATAAAAATGGCTCACTCACGTGGAGATGTTATGCTTCATGAATCATCTTATATCGCCTCTGTTTTTTCACCTAAACGCAGAGTCGCTCTAGAGTTTATAGATGAATTTGTTGAGGACTTTAAAGCGAGTGCACCTATCTGGAAATATGACCTTATTAATGGTCAAAGAGTCTACGCACTTGACCGTTCAACTGCTATCAAAGGTAGCGGAATACTATCAGGGACTAAATAATGAATTTTTTATCGTATGAAACAAGTCAAAATATGCTCGATTTACTTCAAGTAAATGCTTCGAGATATGAGAGGGTTCCTTTGAGTTCTTCTATTGGAAGAGTTCTTTTTGAAGATGTAGTTGCAGAGTTTAACGACCCTCAATTTCCAACTGCTTCTATGGATGGCTACGCTGTTAAACACGAAGATTTACAAAGTGCTACCATTGCTGTTCTTGGAGACAATCCAGCCGGACATGATGAAAAAAGAGTTTTAAACTTAGGTGAGTCTATAAAAACTTTTACTGGCTCAATGATGCCAGAAGGTGCTGACACTTTAATCCAGATAGAAAATGTAACTTATGAAGATGGGAAAATTACAATAAACGAAGAAGTTCCTCTTGGTTGGTCTGTTCGTCCTATTGGCGAAGGCTACAAATCAGGTGATATTCTCATCACGAAGGGAACTAAAATAGGTTTCGCTGAGATTGGTGTGATGGCTGGTCTTAATCAAGTTATGGTTAAAGTAGCCGTTCGTCCTCGTGTTGCTGTTATCGCAACAGGTAGCGAGATACTTGATTTAGGCGAAAACAGTGACAACCCTGCACAAATCAGAAGCTCAAATAACTACACTTTAGCTGCTCTTTTTGAGCAAGCCGGAGCTGAAGTTATTCAACTTGGAACTGCTCCCGATGATAGAGACTCTATCATGAAAACTTTTGAGAATGCTCTTGCCTCTGCTGATATACTTGTAAGTACAGGTGGGGTAAGTGTTGGTGATTACGATTTTGTAAAAGATATCATTCCACGTTTAGGTGCTGAAGTAGTTTACAAAGGTGTTGGGATAAAACCAGGTCGCCATATAATGATAGCTCAAAAAGATAGTAAGTTTTTGTTAGCCCTTCCAGGTTTTGCATACTCTTCAACTGTAACAGGAATCCTCTACGCCCTTCCTCTTATCTCTAAAATGTTAGGTAAAGCACAGCCTTATAAAACAGTGGCTGCAAAACTTCAAGAGGACTTTAAAAAGAGAAGTAAATTTACTGAGTTTACTGCTTGTAATGTAGTTGTTGAAGATGGGGAATACTTTATAAACTTTGAAGATAAAAAGGTTGGAAGTTCTGCAATTTTAACAAATATGTTAAATGGTAGTGCTCTTATGGTTGCCGGTGAGGATGACAAGTTTCTCAAAGCTGGAACTTATGTAAATATCATTCTACTCGAAGGGTTTTAGATGAAAGCATTATCAATACATCCAAGTTCACATGAGATAAAAGAGATAGATATAGAGATGCAGGCAAACACTGTATATAGTTTTTTTAACTCTATTTTAATTGATGAGCTTACAACTCTGAATCAACATATAATTTACAGTGATGCAAATGCTCTTTGTGAAAATAAAAATGCTTATTTTTTAGGTGAACAACTTATAATAGGTGATGCTTTAATAGTTGGGCAAAATAGCTTAAATGAGAAAGATGTGAGCATCTCAAAAAAAGAGATTGAATCACTCCTTACACATGAAATAAATGACTTTTATAAAGAGGCACTATCTCTTCTCTGCTCAAGTGACATTAACCTCTACCGCACATTTGCAGTTGACTCATCAACAGAGAAAATAGCTTTAAATACAGAGTGGGTTCTCTATACATTTAATATTGCTGATGAGAGAACCAAAGAGTACTTTTTAGTAGAGCTCACAAAAGTTCTCAATGAAAAAGAAAGCGTAGAAGAGTATATGAAAAAAATGGCACAGCTAGCTATAAACGCAGGTGGCTAAAACAACTTTGCCACTTTGTGGCAAGCTTTAGTGCCTTAGCGGCTAGCGAAAGCTGTATGGGCTTTTGCTCATGCAGTGACTAAAATAATGTTGGCTCAAGTGCTTTTAGCTTGTAGCTACGTCTATGAATCTCACAATACCCATGCTCTTTAATCATCTCGACATGTAGCTTTGTTCCATATCCTTTATGTTTTTCAAATTGGTACTCTGGATACTTTTTTGCCTCTTTGAGTATATCTCTATCATGAGTAACTTTTGCTAGAATTGAAGCAGCACTTACCTCAGCAACTTTTCCATCAGCCTTTACCATAGTTTCTAAACCATCAACACCAAAAGTAGTATTACCATCAAATAGATAATTTTCACATTTTAAATTTTGCATTATCTCTTGAAGTCCTCGCTTTAAGCAAGTTGATATACCATCGTCATCTATAGATTTTGGGCTAAATTTTACTATATGAAACTCTGAATCATGAATAATTAATTCATACAGAGCTTCACGTTTTTTTTCACTCAACTTTTTGGAATCATTTAAACCATCTATCTCTGTATGTAAAATACAGCCAGCCATTACCAAGTCACCTGCAATAGGTCCACGACCAGCCTCATCTATCCCACAAAGTAGCTTCATTCAATCACTCCTTCAGTTTAATAATTTTCACTATAGTATCATATTACAATTGTCTTGAATATGTCATATTTATAAAATAGTTTTATGATATAATAATTCCAAAAAAACGTTACTTTAAAGACATTGCGTTTAAGAGTCTAAAAGTGTCCAATTTATTGCCAAATATTTTACTTTTAATTCTAAATTCAAGGATTAGCATTAGTAGTTATTAATTTAAAAAAGTATATAATCTACATACTAACTTTTGAAAAGGAGCCATTTAGAATGTCACAATTACCAAATAGACTCAACTCTTTTTGGCTCTGGAGAGAAATATCTTCAAAGCTTGGTGTCTCAAATCCTGCATACAAGTACTGGAAAAACACACCAAATCTCAAACTAAATAATAAATATGTTTTCTTACAAAAAAACACTCTGCCCCAGAAGCACTCCTTTATAGAAGAGATACTCACAGACCTCTCAGGACACCTGCCTATCAAGTATGCATCTGATCAACTTCATGTAAATGAACACCTGTTCTCATCTGATAGAATGAAGCTTCATAAAGAGTTTGAGTATAAATTTGTAGAGGATGTAAAGTTTGTAAATATTAAAAAGTTTTTTAGAGAAAATGGTATTATAGTTTCAAAAAATTCTCTGGTACAACTTGCTAAAATGAAAGACCTAGAGTTTACTCCCGACTCAACATTTTATAATCTGAAGAATGACTACGGCATAATGGTGTATGATTGATGAATACTTTTTTTATCGAATTTCGTGACCCTCTCTTTTCTATAATAATCTTCTTTGCTATTATCTTCATTATCACCTTTGTCTCATATTGGTGGGGAAGATATAAAAGAAAAGAGGATTCAAAGCACCTTGACAGGTTTTTAAGACAATTTCGCTCCCTTCCATCCAAAAAAGAGCTTAAGACGCTTATTGGTGGGGGTGAACTCTCTGAAAAATCATGGTTATTTTTAGCTCACTCTTACTTTACAAATGGTGACTATGAAAAAAGTATAGATATATATAATGAGATACTTAAAGTCTCTAGTTCAAATAAAAAAGAGACTATGTTCTTATTGGGTAGAACTTATTTTAAAGCAGGTTTTTTAGAAAGGGCGAAACAGATATTTTTAGAAATACTAAAAAATTTTCCAAGAACACCTCAGGCTCTCCACTACCTACTTCTTGTATATGAGCAAATGAGAGATTATACCTCTGCTTTGGATGTATTAGAACCACTTGATGAGTTAAAGGAAGAGACCACCAATGATAGGGCATATTTAAAGTCCTTAGCTCTTTTAAATGACACAGGTTTATCAATAGAAGACAAAATGACTAAACTATTGGAGATATATTCTCAAACACATCAACTTACGTATCTAGTTTTTGAGTACCTATTTCGTGTCAATCCAAAACTAGCTTGGGAAAATTTTGATAGTTCTAAAAGTGAACGCTTAACAGACTTACTTTGGGGACTGAAGAGTTCACATTTAGATTTAGATATAATTTCAAAAAATAGCTATCTTAGAGAGTTGTATACGGCACGTGGTGATATAAATGAAGTAACTGGTAGTTCAGTGTTTGAGTTTGATATACTCATCGGACTAAAACACAGTTCTGTAAATGCAACACTTAACTTTGAATATATTTGTGATAGCTGTAAGCAGATTTATCCTTTTATATTTCATCGATGTAGTAGCTGTCATGCGATTGACACTGCTAGAGTTGAGTGGAGTATAACTAAGGATTACCATAAGGATTTTAGTGAAGAAAATAACTCTTTTCAGTGATGGCAGTGCCTTAGGTAATCCTGGACCTGGTGGATATGGTGTCATTCTTAGATTTGGGGAGAGTGAACGTGAGCTCTCTGGAGCCTATGAACACACTACAAACAATCGTATGGAACTTCTTGGTGTGATAGAAGGTCTGCGTGCCCTAAAAGAGCCTTGCGTGGTTGATGTTATCTCCGACTCTTCATATGTTGTCAAGGGGATAAATGAGTGGCTCGTAAACTGGATAAAAAAAGATTTCAAAAAAGTTAAAAACCCTGATCTTTGGAAAGATTATATTGAGGTATCAAAACCTCATAAGATAAACGCTATCTGGGTCAGAGGGCATGATGGTCACATTGAAAATGAAAGATGTGATAAACTAGCACGTGATGAAGCAGAAATTATGAAAGCTTCACTAAATTAAAAGAGGATGTTATGAGTAAAAGTATAAATACTTTAGAAGATAAACTTGGATATAAGTTTAAAGATAAAAAGCTCATTATCGAAGCGCTGACACATAAGAGTTACAAGCAGCCCTACGATAATGAGCGATTGGAGTTTTTAGGTGATGCGGTACTAGATTTAATAGTTGGCGAATATCTATATAAAAAATTCTCTAAATCCGATGAAGGTAAACTCTCTAAGATACGAGCATCGCTAGTTAATGAAGCAGGTTTTGACAAACTGGCTCGAGCACTAAACCTTGGTGATTACATCTTACTCTCAAACGCAGAGGATAATAATGGAGGCCGTGAAAAACCATCTCTATTATCAAATGCTTTTGAAGCGATTATAGGCGCAATATATCTTGAGTCTGGGCTAAAAACAGTTGAGCTAATTGCTATAAAACTCATAGAAACAAATCATGAAGAAATATCACTAGATTCACTATTTCGTGATTTTAAAACTACTCTTCAAGAGCTTACACAAGCTAGATTTGGAATGACTCCTGAATATAAAGTAATCTCAAGCCGTGGACCTGACCATCTTAAAGAGTTTGAAGTTGGTGTGTTTATTCAAGATAGAGAGTACGCAAGAGCCATAGGTAAAAGCAAAAAAATCGCTCAACAAGAAGCAGCTAAAGAAGCTGTCAATCTACTAAACGAGGAAAAATAATTGAATAGTTTTGGTATGAAATTAAAGTTTAGTACATTTGGAGAATCTCATGGAACTGCAATTGGATGTCTTTTAGATGGAGTTCCAGCAGGTCTAAATATTGATGAAGAGTATATCCAAAGTGAACTTGACCGTAGAAAACCTGGTAAAAGTGAGTTTGAAACAGCAAGAAAAGAGGCTGATAAAGTAGAGATACTTAGTGGTGTTTTTGAAGGTAAAAGTACAGGTACACCAATAGCGATGATAATTTATAACACTAATCAAAAGTCAAAAGACTACACTAATATAAAAGATGTATTTCGCCCAGGACATGCTGATTTTACTTACTTTCACAAGTATGGCATTAGAGATTATCGTGGTGGTGGAAGAAGCTCAGCACGTGAAACTGCAGCTCGCGTAGCTGCTGGTGCGATAGCAAAACTAATGCTGCATGAGTTAGGTATTACAGTTCTAAGTGGTATTAGTGAAGTTCACGGTATTAAAAGTAAAGTTTTTGATTATGAAAAAGCAAAAAGTAGTCTCATCTATGCACTTGATGAGTCAAAAGAGCAAGCTCAAAAAGATGCAATCCTTAAAGCTAAAAATGACCACGACTCAGTTGGTGGTGTTTCACGTGTTCTAATCAAAGGAGCACCTGCTGGTCTAGGTCAACCTATGTATTATAAACTTGATGGTGTTCTAGCTGATGCTATGATGGGATTAAACGCAGTAAAAGCAGTAGAGATTGGTGATGGCGTTCTTAGCTCTCAAGTTTTAGGTTCACAAAATAATGATGCTATTCGTTTAGATGGTTTTGAGACCAATCATGCAGGTGGAATTTTAGGTGGGATTAGTAATGGCGATGATATCATTATGAATATCTACTTTAAACCAACACCTTCAATATTTAAAACGCAACACACAATTACATCAAAAGATGAAGAGGTGGATTTTTCCCTCAAAGGAAGACATGACCCATGTGTCGCTATTCGTGGGACAGTAGTATGTGAATCTATGGCTGCTTTAGTTATAGCTGATATGCTTCTTTTAAATATGGGCTCAAAGATGGATGGAGTACAAAAGTATTATAAATAACTCTATCTTCTTAGTGACCTTTGTAATTAACACCTTTTATCTGCCCATATATACCTACAAAGATATAGAGATTTTGTTTTGATTGTTTTTTAATTTTTAAATTGTTAAAAATAGCAACCCAGTCATCATTATTGGATTTATATATTTTGGAAATTGCTATAGATTTCCAACTTTTTGGAATCTTTTTTTCCATAGTCAATCTTCTCACTTCTGCTTTAGCTATCTTGGCGATTGAAGTTTTGTTGAGCTTTTTATAGGTAGAACCACCGTTACCATAATAGTAATAATCGTATCCATTCTGTGCATATAAGGTTGTGAAAGTTAGTATTAAGAAAATTAGTGATGCTTTAATTAATTTTGTCATTATTTGGGTACCTATTTAAATTTATTATTGATAGAGAATTTAGATAATATAAAGTAACATTATATACAAAAAGAGTAAGTTATAAAGTAACATTATACTGCAAAATAACTACTTCAAAGATATTTTTTAGTTAATTTAAGATTTTTGTGATTATAATGTGAGATAAATTTCAGAATTTAAAGGTTCAAAATGAAAAAAATTATTATTTCTACATTAATAGCAGGTGCAACTTTAATGGCAGCAGATAGTTCAACAGTATACAAATCAGGTGTATTATTGCCAGCAAACGGTGAAGCAATTTACAATAAAACTTGTATTCAGTGTCACGCTGCTGATGGAAAACAGACTTCTTATACTGGTTCTTCTAGAGTTGAATATGCCACAATTAATGGTCTTGATGCTGCTGTCTTAACAAAAGAGCTAAAAGATTACAGATACGGAAGTGTTAATAAATATGGTTATGGTGCTTTAATGAAAAGTACCCTTATCGATCTTTCTTACGAAGAGATAGATGCTCTTGCTAAGTATATTAGTACTAATATAAAATAGAACCAAGTATATGCTGAACTTTCAGCATATACCTTCAATCACAAGCACTTTCTCTAAACTTCTTTAAAACACACAACCTTAGGAAATAAAATGCAAAACAGTGTTAAAGAACAACTTCAACATGAACTAGACAAATATCTTCAAAGCAAAGTCACTTTTTCTCCATACTATCCTGGTATGAGTATTCTCTCCTCGGATCTATATAAAGAGCAGCTAGAAGAGGCTTTAGTGCTAATAAAAAAGCAGAGTGAAGTAGATATAAGTAATTTTGAGATGTATCTTGACACTATTATAATTAACATGCAGACTAAAATAAACAAATATAAAAAATCTACCTATTTTGATAATGAAAATATAAAAGATATTCAAAATCAAGGCTTTACAATACCATTTTATATAGATGAAAAGAAAAGCCTCTATATTCTTCTAGGCATAGTTCCTTCTCAAGCGACTATATAGCATAGTGAATAAATGTAACAATTTTATCACATTATAATTTTTTTTTTTAAAATGCTTTTATTTAAGTCCAGCATTAATCAATTTACGATATTGTACAAATAATTATAAGTTAAAAGAATAAAAGGATAAGTATGGATTATAAATATCTTAATAATATGTTATCGAAGATGGATAAAGATTTGTCTTCAAAGGGAATGAGCAGAAGAGATGCTATGAAATTAGCAGGTATCTCTGGAGCAGGTCTCTTAATGGGAGCGAGTGATGTTTCTGCAATGGAAAAAGATCAACTACCACTTAAAAAATCAGGTATTGATGCTAAAATTCTAATTGTTGGTGGTGGACTTGCAGGTATGAGTACCGCTGCAAGATTAACTCTTAATCTTGAAAATCCAAACATTACTGTTATTGAGCCTCAAAAACTATCAGTATCTTACCAACCTGGTCAAACACTAGTTGGTGCTGGTATTTGGGATATTGATGATATTAATTTCAATAGAGATGATTTTGTACCAACAGGCACAAAAGTTCTTGAAGACAAAGTAATAGATTTTGATCCAACAAATAACAGAGTAACTACTGCAAAAGGTCAAGTTATTGATTATGATTACTTGATTGTAGCAACAGGCTTGCAGCTTGATTTTGAAAGAATTGAAGGTTTAGAGCATGCTGGTCGTGCTTACTCAGCTGGAGACAACTCAAGACTTCATAAAGCTTTGGGTGATGACGGTATATGTTCAATTTATACTGCTGAAGGTGCTGAGAAAACTTGGGAACAGATGCAAAAGTACATTGAAAAAGCCAAAAATGCTAAAGATGGTAAAAAAGTACAATTTCTTTTCACACATCCAAGTACACCCATTAAGTGTGGAGGTGCTCCAAAGAAAATTATGTACCTTGCAAACGCAAGACTAAAAGAAGCTGGTGTTAGAGATAATGCTGAACTTACTTTTTATCCAAATGGTGGAGCAATGTTTGGTGTACCTGAATATCATGATGCAATTCATGGACAATTTATAAGAGAAGGTTTTAAATGGCATTATAGACATAATCTTATTGGTGTTGATAAAGTAAGAAAAGTTGCAATATTTGATGCTAAGTGGCAAGAAAAAGGTCCTTTTGATCCAATAATGAAAGATTTTGAAGTTATTTCTAAGCATGAGAAAAAAGAAGTTCCATACGATTTCTTACATATTACTCCAGCTGCAGTAGCTCCAAGAGAAGTTGGAGAGTCTGATATAGGTTCAGCTAAAGGTTGGGTTCCTGTAAACAAAGAGACTCTTCAACATGTTAAATTTAACAATGTATTCTCTATTGGTGATATAGCACAAGTTCCAATGGGTAAAACTGGTGGATCTGTAAGAAAACAGTATAAAGTTCTTGTAGATAACTTAATAGCTCAAATGGAAGGTAAAGCATTACCTTCAAAATATGCTGGTTATACAGTTTGTCCACTAATTACAGATATTGGTACAGTTATGTTAGCTGAGTTTGACTGGACGGTTAAGCCTACGCCATCATTCCCACTAGATCCAACAGTTGAAAGATGGATATTTTGGTTAATGAAAGTATACGCCCTTAAACCAATGACAATGTACGGAATGCTTTCTGGTAGAGCATAAACCAATTAAGAGAAGGAGAGCTCTCCTTCTCTCATTTTAATACTCTTTCGTAAAAATTTTAAACAAAATATTTTTTATATTCAGGATTTTATATGCAACTGAAATTTGAGTTTGTACTCTATGATGAGACACTTGATAAATTTGAACTAGATGAAAACATCTACTCTTACGAGCTAAATGATGAGCAGACACAGACCTATAATCTTTTTAAAAATACAGATTTACATCTTTACAACTGGTTTAAAGAGTCTGAGTTTTTTTTAAATTGGGTAAAAGAAGAAATTTATCCAGATAGCACAGGTAAAAAAATAGCGATATGTGATATCAATGATTTGAGCTTTAGAAGATATTACTTTTTTAAAGTCACAAGTGCTGACACTCATTATGATTACTTCAAAAAACTTTTTAATATTATTGAAGAATCAGATTGGCAAGACAGAGAAGAGATTGGTGAAGAGATTTTAGAACACCTCAAAGTTAAACGCCAGGAGCTCATAATCGAATTAAAAGATGAAGATGTTACTCAAGATGAAGAAAGTGAGATAAAGGAAAATTAAATGCTAGAAAAATTTAAACTTGCTCTAAAAAAAGAGGTACTGATCTATTTAGTTACACTCTTAATATTAGCTCTCATAATGCATATTGACCTACTAAGTGATCCCTTGGCAAGGCTAAGTACTATGCATGAAAAAGGAAACTATTTCCATCCTTTTATTTACTCGTTTATCATCTATGCTGTCATTTTAATTTTAAGAAAAATTATAGATTTCATCATGGGTCTATTTGAAAAAAAAGTTCATTAGTTTCAATAAGTTTTGCTTATAAGATTTGATACTCTTATAAGCGTTATTAAATCATATTATATGCTTTTTTAGGCTTTAAAAATCTATGTTCCTATTAGTAACAAAATTCCTGCAAATCTTCTTATATCCATGTATTAGCTTTTTAGTATTATAAAGATGGTATAATTCTTTTTTGTGCCAACTTTGTGATAAAAATTGCATTTTAGGCTTACAAAGATTAATTTATTAAAAAAATAATTAAAAAAAATATAGGAGAATTGATGAATAAAGAATTCAATACTGAAGAATCAACATCTGTAGTTAGCAGAAGAGATTTCTTCAAGAAAACAGCATCCGTCAGTGCTGTTGCTGCTGCAAGTATTTTAGCACCAGGCACACTGCTTGCTGATGATCCAAATATTATGCATCACCCAAAATGGGGAACTAGTTTAGGAGATGAGTGTAATTATAATCCTTATGGATTACCATCTAAGTATGAGCATAATATTGTAAGAAGAACATCAGCACTAATGTCCTCAGCTGGAGACATGCATGCTGCAATTTCTATGAGTCCATTACATGAACAAAAAGGTATTATCACACCAAGTGGTTTACACTTTACTCGTACTCACAATGGTGTAGCTCATATTGACCCTAATAAATTTAGACTTATGATTCATGGTCTTGTTGAAAAGCCAATTGTTCTTACTCTAGAGCAACTTAAAAGATATCCTAGTGAAACTAAAATTCTATTTATGGAGTGCCCATCAAATGGTGCTGCAGAGTGGAAAGGTCCACAGTTTAACTCTTTACAGTTTGTTAGAGGTATGATGAGTTGTTCTGAATGGACAGGTGTTCGTCTTAAGACAATACTTGATGAGCTTGGACTTAAACCAACAGCTAAGTGGATGCTTGCTGAAGGTAGTGACGGTTCTGAGATGAGTAGAACTCTTCCTATCGAAAAAGTTCTTGATGATGTTATGCTAGTTTACGGACAAAATGGTGAAGCACTTCGTGATGAGCAAGGTTATCCAGTTCGTTTAATGGCACCAGGTTGGGAAGCCAACTTATGTGTTAAATGGCTAAAAAGACTAGAGTTTGGTGACAAGCCATGGTATGCAAAAGAAGAGACTTCTAAATACACTGCATTAACTGCAAGTGGTAAAGCAATCCAGCACTTTTATGCTTTAGAGACAAACTCAGTTATTACTTCACCATGTCCAGAGATTCCATGGACTGATCTTAAAAAAGGTGACTTAGTTGAGATTGAAGGTTTAGCATGGAGTGGTCACGGTACTATTAGAGGTGTAGATATCAGCTTTGATGGTGGTAAAAACTGGGTAGAGGCTTCTCTTAAAGGTTTAGTACTTCCAAAGGCTTGGACTAGATTCTCTTACATGTACAGATATGAAGGTAAGCCATTATTATTACAAAGTCGTTCTTATGATGACTCTGATAATGTTCAGCCTACTGTTAATCAAGAGAAAAAAGTAGTTGGTGTTGAAGGTGTTTATCATAGAAATGCTATACATACATGGGCTGTTAACGCTAAAGGGGAGGTGAACAATGTTCAAGTTAGATCATAAATCAATTATAATCGGAACTTCAGCAATCGCTACTTCTGCTTTATTATTATCAGGTTGTATGGGTGGAGCTGCGTCTAGTAGCTCTACAGATTCTGCTGGTACACCAAGTACAGTTGGTGTTTATGCTATAAAAAATAAGACTGCTATTGATGGTGGTGTTACTTATGAAAGAGCAAACGGAATTGAGACTGCATACAGTTACAATGAGCAAAGCACTAAAGGTGTTAGCTTTGGTAGAACTCCAACAGCTAATGAAATTAAAGCATGGGATGTAGATGCATTACCAGACGGTTCAGGTTTACCTGCGGGTGAAGGTTCTGTTGAAGAGGGTGATGAGTTATATGAAGCACAATGTGCATCTTGTCACGGTGACTTTGGTGGTGGTGGAAATGGTTATCCACAACTAGCTGGTGGTAATCAAAGTAAAGATGAAAACGGAATCGTTATCACTCTTAAAAATCAAAGAACTGAACCAGGTATGGATGCTCCAAAAAGAACTATTGGTACATACTGGCCAAAAGCTACAACACTATTTACATATATCAGGGATGCTATGCCATATGCAACTCCTAAGAGTTTAAGTGCTAATGAAACATATGCTATTACAGCTTATCTTTTAGCTCAAAATGGTATCGAAATTGATGGCGTAGAGATGGATGATGAGTATGTTTTAAATGCAGAAAAACTTACTAAAGTAGTTCTAGCAAATAACGATGGTTTTTATCCAAATATCGATGGTCCTACTGGTCCAGCTGATGTAAAAGCATTCTTTGCTGATCGTGCTAAAAATATTGGTTCTGGTACAAGATGTATGACAGATTGTAAAGATCCAGGTATGGAAGCTGCAGGTGCTAAAGAAGCAACTGTTATGAAAATTGGTTATGAGATGAAAGATGTAGTGCCAGCTTATGCAACGACTAGAGACCTACCACCAGAAGTAGAAGACAAATCTATATCTAAAGCTGAGAAAATGTACAATGCAAATTGTAAACTTTGTCATGCGACTGACAATATGGGTGCTCCAGCTGTTGGAGATGTTGCAGCATGGCGTGAAGTTACAGCAAAAGGTGTTGATAAAGTTGTTTACAACTCTATTAATGGTGTGGGTGGAATGCCTCCAAAAGGTGGTAATGAAGATTTAATACCATCAGAAGTTAAAGAAATTGTTGATTTTATGATAGAATCAAGTAAAGAAAAACATTAAATAAAAGGATAACAAATGGATAGAAGAAAATTTTTAGGCGTAGGTCTTGCAGCTTTTGCTGCAATCGTTGTGCCAGGAACAGATTTAAAAGCGATGAACTTTAGAGAGACTAAGCCAAAAGCTTGGGAAGTAGAAAAGACAGTTGATGGTATCAAAGCACTTTACGGTAATGCTGGATTAAAAAAGAGTGATAAATTAACATTTAAAGCTCCTAAACTAGCTGAGAATGGTGGTTCAATTCCAATTACAGTTAAGTCGTCATTAGACCTTGAGTCAATTGCACTTTTCCAAG